>Ga0187892_10000321_pt1 | contig 127642 bp, 108 predicted proteins | sample MA1701073metaG_FD_139345 | JGI IMG/M metagenome (GOLD analysis project Ga0187892, IMG submission 139345) | Bio-ooze microbial communities from a basaltic lava cave in the Kipuka Kanohina Cave System on the Island of Hawaii, USA - MA170107-3 metaG ... | reverse complement strand
TTCTTTCGCTTGCAGACATTGGTCAGCCGCTTCGGACCCTCGCAAAGGACAGAAACTGAACCTCTTGTGGTGGAACCGGCCACTTTATGATTTCAAACGGCCACTTTATGGTGTGAGTCACAAGGCCTTCGGCCACTTTCATTCTGTTCCCGCGACCCCACCCCTCGCACGCCAACGCGTGGGCAAGGAAGTTCGCAGAACGCGCAGACAACCTTGCCAACGCTAAGAACGGCGCGCACGCTGGCCCAACCAAAAGCCCCGAGCAATTCACGCTACTTCCGTTCCAGGGACCTGTCAGCGCGCAACGAATGTGGACAAGGTTGCGGAAGCTCGCTGCCAGACCCTTCCACTCCATCCGCCCCTCTTGCCCAGGGCATTTGCTTCAGCAGGCCAGCTCCCTCTTCCGAAAAGACCACAGGCAGGGAGAAACAAGGCTCTGTAGTAGGTCTTGAAGAAACCATTGCAGAAGAAAAGGAATCGAACGACAAGAAACCTCACTCAATGCCGATTGGAAAGCGCGCTGTATGGTCGAACGGAGAATCCGATGGGTGATTATTTGCTACTGCAGTGGCTCGGAACGCGCCGAGGACTGGCGGTGTTCGTCTTGCTGGTTCTGGTGACGGTGTTCTCCAACCTATGCCACTTCTCGGAACGAAAGCGTGCCAAACATATTCAGTCGCCAGCGAAGGTCGAGCTGAGATGACTCGCACAATTAGGGAGACCGAAGCCGAAGCAGTAGCCTTGCCGTCTGCCAGGCCACCAGCCTAGATGGAGCGAGCATCCAGTTCATACATTTCAACTCTGCAACAAAAGCAGTGTTGACGAAATCTTTGGGTTTCGTCCAGCAGACGGCTTCTGAAATCCTCAGCTCAACCTCTCCGGGCGAATAAGCAGAAACTGACTGGTGATATTCCCTTGGAGCACTGTCCATAGAGCTTTCTCACCTAGGCCGGCTCCAGTCACGCCAGCCAGCTTCACCGTCTTCCCAAGTCTTGAACTCAGCTGACTATCAGAATGCGTGCTGCGCGGGTACCATAGGCTTCAGATGCCGGTCCAGGAAAGTCTCAGCAATTGCTTGGGCATTCGGTGGATAACGATGGCCCAAACCGTGATTGAACCAACCAATATTCGCTGCCGAGCCAAGTAGTTTGTAGATTGGGATAGCCGCCTCAATGAAAGCCCAACTGGCGTCGCTGTCGGCAGAGTTTCCGGCGAGCAATAAGAACGCGCGGGGTGCAATAAGCGAGAGGAGCTGATGATGCTCCAAGTTGAAGCCAGGTTTCTTTATACCCTCACCCAGGTACCACACCGCATCCCAATTGCTAAAGGTCAACCCAATACCGCCTTCACTAAACACAACCGCCTTATAGCGCTCATCAAAAGCAGCGGCGTATAGCACCTCTTTTGCGCCGAGTGAGTGACCCATTCCACCGATGCGTGCCTTATCAACGTTGGGAAGTGATTCCAGATAGTCCACGGCTCTTATTCCATCGAACATCATCCGCGTCATGCCAAGCCAACTGGGGTGCAGCGACTGCATTTTCTGGACGCAGCTTGTGTAGGAAGGCCCTTCGAAAATGAAAGACCGTGGACAAAGAACAATGTAACCTCGCTTTACCAATTGAACTCCGTGCATGAGTTCGGGACTGGACTGGTCCAGCCCGGCGGGTTGTCTTGCTTGAGAGGTTGTTGTTTGATGGAAGACGACGACAGCGGGTAATTTGCCTGGCCTGTTTTTCGGCGTTAGCAGGTACCCATCGGTGAAGATGCCTTTCTCTATCTGATATTCCACATGCTGGCGTGTGAACTCAGACAACTCCTCTGATTCAAGCACGCGACCCTTCATTGAAGTTCTCTTCCTAGGTACCTTGCCTAAGAAGGACTGCCACTGTTTTTTTAGACTTGCCCGCCTTTGCTTCCAATCTGTTTTGGTTAGCTCAGTCCGATCGCTGGTTGACAAAGAACGTAGTTGAACAATCGGCCAAGGAACTTCAGCGGGGGGGACCTGCAATTCACGTGAATCAATCTGAGCGAGGACACCGAGAGCAACAAACACGGAAAGCAAGGGCCAAATCTTACGAATGATCGCAATATGCGAGGTGAAAGAGCTCATTACCGTTCTCGAAAGTGTTGCCATGCTGTCACGAACGCGACCTGCTTGCCCCTTGTGAGTCACTTCGAGGTGGCGAAGACTCAGAACTCGAAAACGTGCGCGATCTCGGGTGCACCGTACTGAGCTCCGCCAGTCCAGACCTTCAAGTTCGGCAGGATATCTACTTTTCCTCGGCTGTGGGTATGGCCGCACAACACCAGAATTTGCCGGTCCGGATGTTCCTCGGCCGAAGCCAGCAACATATCTCCCATAGCTTTGCAGGTGAACCAGGGAAGCCACTCCTTGTTCGAGATGGAGCCTTCGTGCCAGCAGGCATCATGGAAGGGAGGATAGTGTGTCGCCATCACGATCCTGGGATACTGAGCCAGTGCCTCGATAAGAACCGTGCGCGCTTCTTGAGCAGCCTGTCGTCCCAGATAGAAGAGTTTGGTTACAAGTTCTTGTCGGGTCAAGCCGCGAAGGTCTTCGATCAGATCAAAATCGCTCATCCAGACCCGCGAACCCATCGGATCGCCATACTGGGCGTCGTACCAGCCTTCATGACCGAATAGGGCGGTTTCCTTGCTCAGCTGAACGACTCCGGCGCTGTGAAGCCAACGAAGATTTCCGCCGAGCCGTCTCGCGACGCTCCTGGTTCCCTCAATCGATCCGCTGTAGTAATCGTGGTTGCCCAAGACAAAATAGACGGGTTTGTCGAGACCCTCGGCAAATCCTCTACTCGCCGGCTCCAGTGACTTTGACTCTGCAATGTCGCCTGTCAGGACCACGGTGTCACAGCCAGTTTCCTTCGCAACGTACCGGCCAAAAGCGCGTGCTCCAAACGGCGGCAGAAAATTGAAGTGTGGATCGGTCATCCAGGCCAGACGCATGACTGTCAGTCTACCGCTCGATCCCTTTCTCAGGCCAGGACTCCAGCGCGATTGTGGCCAACTTCCGTTAGGTCCTTTACCATGTCGGCGGCATAGCCACGCATCGTCTCTTGAAATCCCTCATCAAGATTTGCATCCATGGTGAGGGGATAGGCCCATTCTTCGATCGCTTCCTGTATTGGCACCCAATTCTCAGCCACCAGCGCCCGTAATACTCTGAGGACTCGCGGCCAGAAGCCACGTATTTCCTCAAGTTCTTTCAGTGTGAAAAAGCCCAGGTTAGAGGTGACCGAAAGAGTGCTTCCAGGACTGAGTTCCGAAGAGTGGTAGGCCGGAGTAAGAACTGACTTCATCGCTCGTAATGCAAGCCGAGTATCATTACGATGTTGGAGCCACTGTTCGATGGCCTCCAACAGAATCCTCCTGCGAACGACAGGCTGACTACTGCCTGGAACTGCAGACTTGCTCCAGTCATCTATCAATCGCAAGGGATGTTCAGGATTCGGATGAAGTTCTCTTTCATCGCCCACTGCTTTTGCGATCAGGAGGGGAATGACTCGTTGCGGCGTTGTGTGCAAGGCAGCTCGCGCAATTGAGCTTAGCTTTTGTGGATGGTTGTCAATAATCCAGTTGGCTTCAGAAGCGCCAAGCCAGGCAAATTCTTGCCACACTGCGTCGGAACCAGCTTTCAGAACTAGGTCTGTGAGCATGTCAAACGGAACGCGACCTCCTCGGCCTCTTGCACCAATTATAGTTAGGGCAAGCTCTCTCCTGTCCGGTGCTCTTGCGATCAATCGTTCCAAAGGCAACGAAACTGCACCCTGAAAGAAAACGTCACGAACCAATGCATGGCGAAGGGCCTTGGGACGAACCGAAAGGCAACTGTGCTCGGCTTCCGTTAAGACCCCTCCTGCAGCAAGGCGAGTCACTTTGCTCCGCACATCAACCAAACTCAACCTCAGAAAATCACCAACCCCACTCATCGACATTCCGGCGTGGCCGCCCAACGCAAAGGCAGCCAAGATCTCAGTGGCACCAGGACCAACCAATACTCCAAAACTGCTTCTCACGTCTCTGCAGAGTACATCTCCCAGAGCAATATCCCGAATCCCACCCTTGAGACAAACATGGCAGAGCGTCACCGCTAAGCCTGGCCTGCCGTCCGATTGATTAACAAGTTCATGAATCAGGCCAGTTGGGCCTTCAATTCCACACTCGTTAATGATTCTTACAATATTGTCGCGAGAAAGAAGAGTCAGCTCATGTATCGAATCCTCCAAGACTCCAACGGCTCTCATGAGGTCGTCTTTCTGACCTGGCCAGCCGCTGCAGAATATTTTGAAGTTTGCACGAGTCTCACTTCGGAGATGCCTCAGCTGCATGACTAAGTCAAGCTGCAGGTGCGCGTCGTCAACGATCAACACGTCCGGCTTTTGCGATCGAACACCTGCTGCTATCCTGCCGAGGTCTGTGGAGCTAACAAACAATGCCTGTCCCTCTTTTGCAAACACCTCCAACAGAAACGTCTTCCCACACCCAGGTTGCCCAATCAGTAGACAGTCTCCAGAAGATTGCCGAAGCCATCCTAAATCTCCATCCCGTCCCACAAGCGAAAGTCCCGCGGTTAGACGCCCCGGCATTGGCAGGGTGGAAAGCGCTGGAGGATCACTTGGCAGATTTAGTAGTTCAAGGCACCACGAGGGATTCTGATACAGGAGTTCAGCGATTGCCGCTTGATCGTGAATCTGGGTGAGGACAAAACCCAGTTTGGCAGCAGCCTTCTCAAGATTCCTTCGTTTTCTCTCCCCGAGTTCCTGGGAAGTCGCGACTACGACCTTACGTCTTGAATTACCGGCGTCAAGATATGACTTGAGATTTCGCGTCAAGTTTCCAATCACGTTCTTCGAAGTAGTACACACTAGTGGCAAGGCAACGCCTTCACCGTCTGGGATAGCTCCGTCCATCCCAGCGTCTGATCCTCCTCTAATTGGTACGAGTCCGGGGTAAATCTCACGCAGCAGATCAACAGCGCAACGCTCAAAGAGCTCCGGATCCAAACGTGCTTTCAAGCCCTCCACAATCTTCAGAAAGAATGGGTCTCTCAACATCAGGTTGTCTCAATCTCGGCTCTGCTTGAGAAATTACCGAGGTGTATTCATTTGGGAATTCTTGGCATTGATTGCAGAAAGGCTTGAAGTGGACCAAACACCGCTTTCTCTTTCTCGTGAAATACCTTTTCAGCCCGAGTCCGTCGCCTTTGATCCTCTGAAAAAATCTCAGGTAGGACTTCTATCGCGAGATCAAGCAATCCAGTATTAAGGCAGATATCGCGAAACACATACAGGCCAACGAGTGCAAAAGCGGTCGGACCGGCAATGCTAAACATGCCATTGGCCATCGCGCTCAGGTCGTCGATAGCAATCTCTTCCACAGAGTGGCTTCGGTCCCACATCTTCAGTTTTTCCCTCGATGGAATATAGCACCATTGCGCGTGAGCCGTGGCGTTCCTGATCCAGCCGGCATCCTTTTCAACTAATCCCGGATATTCTGCGAGTCGCTTCGAAAGACCTTTCACCAAGTCACCAAAATCGCGGGGTTCCTGTCGTCGATCGCCTGTTGCAAAACAGGACAAATTCCAAAGCATTCTTAGATACGGATCGTATAGCATCTCCGCTATTTCACGAACAGACCTAACCAGTGCGCGAGCCCGAACCTCCCCAGTTTCTGTCTCAGCTTGTTGGAGGAGGTCAATGGGTTCGCAAAGCCTCCTAAGAAAGGTGGGATCCAAATATGGCTGCATCGCAAAATAGCTGACAAATGGGACCTGAGTATCAGCGGAGCGGATAAGCTTCAAGATCAAGGAGTATCGGCTATCAGCAGCGGCGAGTCTCTTTTGAGCTCTCGCGCAATCTTCTAGGTTGGACTTCACCTCACTCAGGTCCACATGAGAACAAAACGCCCGTAAACCGCCCAGATGGCTTGTGTTCGTGTCCCGTGCGAAATGCTCCTCGAACGTCCGATTCAGATCCCCCTCTAGCTCCGACATCAGAGTGACCGGGCGTCTGTAGTCAAACCGGTCAATGCGCTTTGATGATTTAACTACGATGTCGAATAGCCAAGGCATCGACCACCAAATCGGCTTGCCGGCTTCGTTTTTCATAAAAGTATTCCAGCGCGGAATTTGCTGCCTTCAAAGCAACTATAGAAAACTGAGTAGTGGTTTCCGCTACTTCTTGTCGATGAGAAATTTGTAGTTATACGCTGAGGACCAACCTTCGGGACGACTTTCCAGGATGTACGCGCCTGGTGGCATCTGGCTCGTGTCCAACTTGATTTGAACTATGGTGACTCCCTGGCGGATTCGCGCTATCCCTGTTGCGGTCAGCAATGGCTTGGCTGGATCTTTATAGATCGTTAGCTGGTATTTTCCAGGTTCGCTGCCGAAGGGGAGGTAGATCGAGAGGTTCAGGAGCCCTCTCGGAATGGTGGGGTATTTCTTCTCAGGTTTCGGAGTTTCTCCCCTTGCAACGGATTGGTCCCTCACGTCTAGAATCACGTCCCTGTACACTTTCGGTTCAGTTTGCTGGCGTGCAATTTCTGTGCGATGGTCCGGTGGCCCTAGTTCTGGGGTCTTTTCCTCCTGTGGTTTTCTTTCTGGCTGTGTGGAAGGCGGTTTTTGGGTGATCGGGTCCCTTGGCTTCGTGCGCCACTGGCTGATCGTCAGCCATGCTGTGAGGCCGAGCGTCAGGAGGAGTACCGCACACAATCCCACGACCGCAAGACGCTTGCGATGGCGGGCCTGATCCACAAAGGCGCTGAACTCGCTGAAGCAGGGCGAGCAGCAGGTCATGTGGTCGAGGTATCGACTCCGATCCGTCAATGTGAGGCTCTGACTTCGAGAAGCCAGGGTTCTGAGAATCTCCGCACCCGGGCAGCCCAGCCTTTCTGGATTTGGGAAATCGCTTCGCAAGACATCTTCTCCCGAGCGGAGCAACTCTTTCTCTTCCTGCCGAGAGAGCATCTTTATTGGTTTCTGAGGTGACATACTGCTACCTCACTCCCGTAGCCGGTTTGGATTTGTCGGGTCTGCACCTGAGGATTCGCTGACGGGCTCTTTCGACCCCTGCGTTGTAAGTAACCGCCGCATTATTCGCTTTGATCCCCAAGAACGCCCCAATCTCTTCCCACGACCAACCTTTGATTCGCAGCAGGAACATGCCTCGTGTGCGGGCGTCCATGTATCTCATGATCTGTTTTATCAGTAGCTGTTTCTGGCTTCCGGTTATGCGATGCCGATAACTATCCGTTTCGGGGTCCACAACTGGTTCGAGATCGTCGATGAATTGGATCATCTTCTCTCTTCCAACGGTGCGGTTGAGAATGCGCACCGCAGCCCAGTAAAGGTAAGACTCCGGGTCGAGTATCCGCTCTTCGGGGCCTTTGCGGTGCATGATACTCGCGACAAGACAGACTGCCTTTTCCAGGATCTCTGCTGCCCGCGCCGTGTCTTTCAATTCACGTTCCGTGAGCCAGAGCACACGGGGCCAGACAAGCTGAGCCGCATCCAGGAGGACCTGAGGAATGGCTCTCCCCTTTCGGTCTTTGTGGGACATCCAGAAGGGAGGATTGTTCATCCGGGGACCAACCATAGGAATGAGAGGTAAATTCCCTTTCTGATGTTCCCTTACCGAATCTGCGCCGTCCGCTGCGATCCGCGTTCACCCTGTAGTTGAACAGCAGAACTGCCTTCACCAAAAGCGAGGAACCCGGCCCAATGAAAGACAGGTGCCGTTCTTCCAAATGTCTTCAAGATATCCAGTTTTGCCAGCCGGAGCGCTTCTGCCTTGTCCTTGCCAGCCACCAAATGAGAGTAGAACCCAGTCATTAATGTTTTGGTGGTGATGTCGCCTGTCTCCCACAGACTGGCGACCACGGTACGCGCTCCCGCATAGAAAAAAGCTCGAACCAGGTTGATCATGCCTTCTTGTCCTTGCAGCCGCCCCATGCCGATGTCGCAGGCAGAAAGAACTACGAGATCCGCATTGAGCTTCAGATAGCGGGTGTCGCGTTCTTGCAAGAGGCCATCCACCTCTGAATTCCGATCTTTCCAGAGAATCAGCGAGGATCGGTCGGGGAAAGTGGTATCCGAAAGGGCATGAACCGCCAAATGCACCACCTTGTAACGGGAAATGTCTTGGGACATAAAGGCAGCCTTGGTTGCACTGGCTCCAGTCAGCGTAACGCTTTGGGTCCCTGCAATCCTGGCAACGGCTTCGATCTCCTCGGCAGAGCCCGGAAGAAAGGGAAGCCGGCTGAAGTCGAGTTCGGACAGTCCGCGTGTGGAGCCTAGACTGGAAGTCTGTTTCGGCGGTGTTACTGTATCCTGACCGTAAGGGACTCCCCCAACTCCGAGAAAGGGCAAATCAGCTGGTTCAGTCTTCTGAGTGCTGTTCAGCAGGTGATAGACAGTGGCTGACGGAGCAACAGAAACTGTATGGGTTTCGAGCACATACCTCCCGTTTGAATCGATGAGCGAGTCAAAGGGCAATAGATGAAGCTTGCCATCTGGAACAATGGTGAGACGTTTCGACTGAGCCTGGCCTCCCAGGGCGGGACGAAGCAGAAGCGAATACAGTTGCCTCGCTTCGTCGCTGCTTGACTTCAAGCCTCGGACCTTCGACAGGTAACTGTCTACCAACGCCTCGGTCTTTCTGCGACCCGCCAAGGGCAGGATGTCAAAGCTCTTCTTGGTAATGACGATGCAGTAGGAAGCCGGTTCGCTCAGGATGTATTCGAGCAGGACTTCGTCCGGCCGCATCACCTGGCGCAATTCCTCCAGCGTGACCGGCCGACTGTGAATCGTCAGCTCCTGGAAACGGGTACGTGGCTCTGGAATGGAGTTCAGTTCCTCTTTACGTCGCCAGAGCTGGTCGAGCAGTGCGTTGCGCTCGCTCTTGTTGTTCAGATTCGTGAACTGCAAACTCGTCTGAATCTGGCCGATCTGTTTCTCAAGTGCCCGGGTCTTCTCATCCGGATTCGGTGGCTTGAGTGAATGACTGCGAATGATGTCAGCGGCGGCTCTTCCCCTGGCTCGCTCCAGAATCTCGAAGGCTCTGGGCTTGTCTTTCAGGTATTCGACAGCCAGAACAAAGTGGCCGACGTAGATGGCGCTCATCGTGCTAATGAGCGAGGTCTTGGAGAACGTGCTGGGGACGTTGGCCAGCATGGCTTCTGTCGCGTCCGCGGCTTGTTCCAGCAGCTCATCGGCCTTCCGGAATCGACCTCGTTTCGCCACCAATTCAGCCAGCAGTGCCAGATGTTGTGGCAGGTGGTATTTGTCCTGAACTTGCCGCATCGCAGTCATAGCCAAATTGGCTCGCTCCTCGGCTTTCTGAAGATTGCCGCTGTCTCGGTAGACTTTGGCCAGTTCGAACATGCTCCAAGCGAGCGTGTGGTGAAAGCCGCCTTCGATGCAGAGGTTCCGGGTGGTTTCCAGGTACGCAATCGCTAGTGGCAGGTTGTTTTCCGCCGCTGATAGCCTGGCCAGCACGATCAAAAACCAGCTTTCATCCAGCGGCCTTTTCGCAGCGCGCAGTTCCTTCAACCCTTGCTCCAACAGCTTCCGAGCTTGGGCTCGATTTTTCAGCTCGGCCAGCGCGCGAGCTTTCCCTGTAAGGGCTCGATAGGGTAAGCCCACATCGGGATTGCTTTCGGCGATCTTGAAGGCCTCGTCCAGGAACTTCAGCGCCTGGTCGTGCAGACCAAGCTCTCCGAGTCCGTTTCCAATCGTGGTTGCGTACCAGATCTGGGCTCCGACGTCCCCAAGGGACTGCGCCGTTAAGAGGGCTTCCCGCATGAGTTCCTGGGTCTGGTAGATGTCGCCCTGGAAGAAGGCAATGTAGCCGAGCTTTCCTTGAGCCCTGGCTTCCCAGGCCTGGTCTTTCAGTTGGCCTGCAATGGCCCGGACCTCTTCCCATCCACGCTGAGCAGCAGGCGGGTCGATCTCAATATCCACTTCGGCTTTCGCGACCAGCCAACGCAGTTTCAAACCGGGGTCACTCTGAATGATCGGATTCTCCATTTCTTTCGTCAGCTCGCGCGAAAGGTCAGGAAAAAATCGAGTTTGCATGCTGGCCTGAATGCGTCCGATCTTGGCGAGCAGAGACTTTCGGGCGTTGCCGTTCTGGCTGAAGAGTGTTTCAGCGCGTTCATACAGAGGACCTGCCTTGTCCCAGTTGTTCAACCAGGCTAAGCGGTCGGCTTCATCGAGCAAGCGGTCGGGGTCTTGCCCTTGAGCAGACAAGGGAACCGAGATGGCGAGAAGCGTGAAATGAAGCAGGGTCAGAAGAGCAGAAATTAATCTGCGCGCGCGCTTCGAACCGTTTCCCACCGAACGAAGAGTCATTAGCAGATTCCCAAATCAATGGCAGGCATCATCATCACAACAAGTCTCGCCACGCAGGGCTTCGACGCCCTCTTTAGCGATGATCGGCGTCATGACTACAGCCGCGACCGGGTCGGCCCACCACCAGCCGAACACAGCATTAAGCACGAGGCCGCCGAGCAGGATGGCCGACAGGAGAGCGCAAAGGTCGCTTTGCCGTGAGTCAGCCTCCAAAGCGCGACTGTTAACCTTGGCTGCAACTTTTCTCTTAGCCCTAGCAAGCCATGGCATGACGAAGAGCGATAGCGCCGCTAGTGCGATGCCGACGCGACTTTCCTGCGGCGACTCACGGTAAATTAGGGACTTCACTGCGTCGAAGCCGACATAGGCAGCCAGGACCAGAAAACTGATGCCAACGAGCCTTAGTGCGGTAGCTTCCGCCTGGTCGCGGCGATGCAAGTCGTCCAGGTGTAGTCGCCACAGGAGCGCCGCACCTGAAAGTGATTCGATGAATGAGTCGATACCGAAACCTACAAGCACAATGCTACTCGCGATCAAGCCAGATCCAACGGCGACAGCCCCTTCGAACAAGTTCCACCCGATCGTGAGATATTCGAGCAGGCGACCTCGCCGTATGCTCTCAGTCCGTCCATCTTCTTGACTGGTTACCTCAGTGGTCATAACGGATTGTTTCCAGCAAATGGCCTCCCTCAATCCTTAACGGCTCTCTGATTCGGCCATTTTCATACAGCTATTCGCCAAGACTGGTCGTCGTTGTATCATCGCTGAATCTTGAATGTGAATCACGCGTGATGGACTTCATCCGAACCAAGAAATCTCTCTTCCTGATCTTCTGCTGTCTTGTGGCACTGCTATACTTCATGCTCCTGAGGGAAGAGAGAATACAGCTGCCTCCGGTTGAAGGAAACCCGATGAGCCTCATTTACGTCTTTGCTGCTTCGCCGTCGGATGGGAAGCGGCTCGCGAGTTTGTTGAGCCAGACCGAAACCTCTCCCTCCGCTTTCCGTCGTGGCAGAGTCGGGGTGAACGAAGTTGCCCTGTTCGTTACCGGCATTGGTCCCAAGGCCGCCAGTTTGAAGGCAGCGTCGACTCTGCACTCTTCCGGGAACCAGGGAAATTCCGCCCGCCGACCGGATGCCGTGATCGTAGCCGGGACCTGTGGCAGCCTGGGCCGCACCTTCAACGAAGGCGACGTGATCTTCTATTCTGGTTGCCTTTCCACTTCCAAGACGGATCGCCTCACCTGTCCAGCATCTATTGCGAAACACCTGAAGAACAGGCTCAGTGCCCATGGCTTTCTCTGCCGATCCGCTGTGGGCATTTCATCCCAACGAGTGGCTACTTCGAAGCCCGAAAAGCTGGAGCTGGCTAAGTCGAGTGCCGAAGTGGTGGACATGGAGAGCTATGAGATTGTGGCCGCTGCCAATCAAGCAGGCCTTCCAGTTGTAGTGATCCGTGTTGTCTCCGATTCCCTCGATCGCCAGATTCCAGACTTCAACTTCATCCTCCGCGAGGATGGAGAGATCGATCCCATCAATCTACTGAAACTAGGTATTCGCTCCCCAATTCTCACCACCACAACCTTGGCAGCTATTCACCGAGCCGTCGGAAAGCTGAGAAGCGCCCTTGCAATCGTCCTGAGCGATGAGATCTTTTCGAAGGTCCCTGTCGAAGTGACTTCGCCTTCATCACCTCACTGAATCAGAAGAACAGCTTCACACTGAATTGAATTTGCCGTGGAGCAAATGCCGCCACGGGTCTACCTTGCTGGGTAAACGAGTTGTCGACTTCCCGAACGTTGACCCGGTTGAAAAGATTGAACGCATCCATGCTGAGGTCAATCGCGCGGTTCTCCCCGATGGAAATGTGACGCGTGAGCCTCAGATCGAGGGATGCGAAGTGAGGCGTTGTGTAGACGTTCCTTCCCAGATTCCCCACAGAACCCAGCGGCGGCTGAGCCAGCCCAACCGTTCCGTCTGGTGAAGCGAAACTCCCGGTCGTACCAAGCGGCACCATACTTGGCCGCGCCGTTTCCGAGCTGTTGACCAAAGTACTATCGTGGAATGTCAGAAGGTTGTACGGCCGGCCCGAGGAGACTTCGACGACCGGTGCAACCGTCCAATCTCGAACGAGAGCGCGAATCGCGCGCACGGGGGAGAACCGCGAAGGGCTATCGAAAATGCCGCTGACGACCAGGCGGTGCCTTTGGTCAAAGTTTGAGTGACCACGATCCAGCTGCGTGTTGGTGTTGTCCTGAGGTTCCTGAAGAGTTTGCAGGTCTGTGGAGTCGTCGATGGCATGCGACCAAGTCCAGGAACCCAGGATTTGATAATGGCGCGAGAATCTCTTGTTCAGCGTGGTTGTGACGGCGTGATAGACGGACGAGCCGGACGATTCGTACTGCTTCACGTTGAAGAAGGGAACCACAGCGTCGTCGGGGGCATGTGGGAGCCCAAATGATCTGACCAGGGAATCCATCACAGGTTTGGAGAGCGCTCCTTGCGAGACGCTATTGGCCCAAGTGTAGTTGGGACCCGTGGCTCGGAACTGGTTGAAGATGAGTTGCCCGAGTGGTGCCAGAGATGTGGCCGAGCTCCCGCCGAGCGCATCCCACACGCCCGACAACGGTCCACCTGCGCCTCCATAGATCGGGCTCACACAGCCGTTGGTCGATACTCCAGGCAGATTCGGACAGACCGCCAGCGCCCGTTCATAAGCAACGATTAGATCGTAGCTGCCTTGATTGATGTTGCGTGGCCGCAGAAGATGAGCACCGTGAGCATAGTTGTAGTCCACGGCCAGAGTAAGACTGGGAGCAAGCTGGCGTTCGACCCCAAAGGTAGCTTGCAAAGCTGAATCATACTGGAGGTTTTTCGCAACCGGGAGTGTTTGAGCCAAGAGAGGACTGAGCGCCAAAGCAGTGTTTTGGTTCGAGAAGACGGGAGACAACGGGTCGTACCGCTGTGCCGCGCCATCGTAACCCAGAGCCGGATTGGCAATGGCTTGACCGAGCGGACCGGTGAAGGCGCGCCCTTGGAAGAGATCGTCAGCGCCAATGCCGTGCGGCGCGATCAGATAGGGCGATTTGGTTCCGTCAACCACTGTCGAGAGAAATGCAGCGGCTAGGAGTGGATGACCGTAAAACTGACCATAAGAACCACGAACCACCATCTTGCCGTCCCCGGCCGGGTCCCAGGCAAAACCGGCTCGCGGCGCCCAGTTGTTGTTGTCGCGAGGAATGCCCTGCATCACGCCGAGCAGGTCTTGCCCGGTCTGAGAAAGCTGAGTGCTGGCAGGAAATTGCGGCGTGAACTCTATGTCATAGCGCAGGCCGTAGTTCAGGGTGAAACGGCTTGCGACCTTCCAGGAATCCTGGAAGAAAGCTCCTAGCGTTGTGTTCTTCAGTCGAGCTGTTGCGTTGTCGAGACCACCGAACTGCTGGACGAATGAGTCGGGCAATCCGAACCCATAGGCTTGCGCCGCTGAGAAAGCAGGAGCGCCAGTGGATCTCCACGCCGATGTTAGCCCTGGCCCGACCACTGCTGAAATGATGGGATCATCAACAGCCAGCGTTGCTGGAAAGTAGTAGATTCCTGACTGGTTGATCGGGAAGACGGCTTTGACCGGTAGGACGTTGAAGTCGGCTCCCATCTTCAGGGTGTGGGAGCGATGGATATGGGTAACGTTGTTGGCGAGTTGCCAGCGCTTCTCGGTTCTGTAGAGTGGCGCAAATTGCTGTTGCCCGATGGAAGCAACACCGGGGATTTCGACCGCCACTTGTGAAGAGTTGGGAGTGAGCCCCGCCCCGCGGCGAGCAAACTGGAAGCGAAACTCGCTCAGCCAGGTAGGGCTGATCTGACTGGTGAGCTGTGATGCAATGGCCAAATCCCGAGTTGAGCTATTCGACGTCCGAGAGAAGGCGTTGAGCGCAGTGATTTGGTTCTGGCTGTTGCTCTGAAGGCCGGTCAGATCGGAGGGGCTCACGCTCAGTCGGGCAAAGAAATTGTGATCGGTTGAAAACTGATGGTCGAAACGGACGGAATAGAAGTAGGTCTCTTCGGTCGTTTTGTAGTTTCCTGTTTCTGTCGTCAGTCCACGAAATGAAGCAGGCAATGGATTCGGGACCAATCCAAACGTTGTCGGTCCGCCAAGGGTGTTGCCTCCCAGTGCCGTCGTGGCCCCAGCGTTCGCCAAGAAGGCATAGGGTACAGCTAAAGCAGGTTCAGCTGTTTTGAAATACTGCTCCTGGGCAGGGGTTAGCAGAAGTCCACGAGTCTGCAGGCCCCCAGCAAACGGCAGGAGGACCTCCTTGAATCCAAAATTGTCACGGCCAATCTCGGAGAAGCTAATGGAGTTTGCCTGCGTAGTCTCGAAGGACAGAAACGCGAAGGTTTTGTCCTTCTTGATTGGTCCGCCAAGAGTTGCCCCGGCCTGGGTACGAGTATCTCCAGGATCGGGCTCGCCCGCGAAGGCGTTAGTCGCCGAGACGTTGCGGCTGCGCAAATAGCCAAAGAGATTCCCCCGCCAGAGATTGGTGCCTTGCTTCGACACAATGTTGATGACTGCGCTGGAGGCACGTCCGTACTCGGGTGCGTAGCCACTCTTGAGGATCTGAAATTCCTGGACGGCTTCCTGCGACAGGGTTGCCCGGACTCCGTTGACCGAAGCATCAGTCGCGTCGACACCATCGATGCTGACGAAGTTCGCCCGAGCCCGTTGTCCGTTAATGTTGAGACCACTGGTTGGCGCCGGAGCCAGGATCGGCTGGTTGTCGCGAGTCGTCGCCGAGTCCAGCAGCGTGAACTGGATGTAGCTGCGGCCATTGATTGGCAAGTTTTCAATTGCCCTTTGGTCAATCGTAGTAGCCAGCGATGACCGTGTCGTTTCCACTTCAGCGTTCGAGACCAGTATGTTCAATGCCTCAACCAGAGGACTTATTTCCAGCCGAATTGGGAGCTGTGCCTTCTGACCGACCGTCAAAAGAAGGTCTGAAACAACCGCACTCCGAAAACCTTTGGCGTCGACTCGAATCGCGTATCGGGCCGGAGGTACGGATAGAAAAATATACTCGCCGGTCTCGCGGCTGGTGGTTTCACGGACCAGCCCGACAGATGGATTCTCCAGCCTCACGCGAGCTCCGGAGACCGTGGCGCCCGATGGATCAGTAACGACCCCCTGCAGGTCGGCTGTGTTTCCCTGAGCCAGGGCATAGCCCGTCAGGCACGCGAGGAAGAGGGCAACGATCGACGAACGCCCAAGAAATCGCAATCGTTTGTTCAGCACGGTAGTAAGGCCTCCTATTGAGTGTTTGGGACGAGAAGCTGAATGCCTCGTAAGAGCACGCGACGCAATTGCCCCTCTACTCATATAGAGGCTTTGAAAAGGCAAAATCTTAAGAAAATATTTTTTTGAGGCTGCAAGTTGGTCTTCGAAACAGGGAATCACTCTGGGTCAGAACCGGCTTCCAGCGTAACGAGCAGAATAGTTTTATCGTTCCGGGGCCTTGATCTGCGGACCGCATCCTCGAAATTTCAGAATTGAAGCGTTGGTTGGAAAGCCTTGGAGAGACTATTGGAATGGGAACCGAGCAACAAACTAGAAGAGACCCAAACCGACCTGACTGGCAGTCGCCACCCATGACACACCAACGTCGCGTCAGCCCTAGCACCTGAAATGCCAGAAGGCAAGAAGCCGTAGATCTTAGTTACAAGAATGTTGCGCCGGAACGGTGACTTTCAGGGGGGCGTGGGGACCCCATTGCTTCGAAGCATTTCGATCACTACTGCCGTCAGGATCTCCGCAATGGGTTCGAGCTTCTTGGAGACAGTTTCAGAGTAAGTTTCACCGGTGATGGTGATTACTTGACATTCTCTTTCGAAATATCCGGCACCGAGAGATAGTGGATAGGAAAGAGAAGCACTGCTAAATTTGCCATCTGGTGTGCAGGCAACATTGAGTGGTCCCAATTCGGCTCCAGCAACATGCTGAGCTGAAATCATTTCTTCGTCTTCAGCGACAGCGCTCACGCCAGCAGAAATATTGATGCCCCTTTGAACGAAACTCTTAGCGATTCCCTTAGTCCATTGAGGGTTCTTTGTCGAGACATCGGTGAGTCCAGCGCCAATGTCCATGCACCACGAAATGCTCAGGCCGGTCTTCATGTAATCCAAAGGTGCCACTCTAAATCCGGCCGTTCCTGAAACACCCGACCCGAAAAAACCCAGTCGACCGCCCAAATCTACGGTAAGGACGTACCCATACATCCGATCCGCCTCTGGTCCAGGAGGACTCATGGGGTAAGAAGCAGGACGCAGTTCTGTCAAACTAACAGCTGTAGTTCTATCCATTGGGCACTCCTACGAGACTGAGCGTTATCAAAACGTCCTCGACTTGGTTCTTTCGTGCATCAAAAATTATCGGGCCATGCAGCGAAATCTCCCAACTGTTTCCAAAAGGGGAGGCGTTGAGCAACGAAATCATCCCAACACAATCTCAGGAGGACGCCCAGAGTCAGTGGATGTGATCCGACATAAGCGGACAGTTGGTAGAGTTTGCTCGCGTTTTACTTCGTTAGCGTCCTTGAATGATCGCACCGCTACCTTCGGCGGTCGCACATCTCCAGAGAAGATACTTATATCTGTCCCTGCAATTTCAACTGACATACCACGCAGTCGAATGAATCCGATGCCAGGAATGGCGTCCGGGGATAGCGGGAAACTAGCGGTTGCACTTTTGTGTGTCTGAAGGGAGCTGACAAACTTTGTGAAGTCTCCTTCTCCGATCGCTGAACGAAGACTAATACTCAATCCAAAGCTGAGTTCCTTCTGACCGAGACTCACCAGGTTTCGGCCAGCATCGCGAGTCCATCTGATGCTCTCATCAAGAGCAATGCGATCTGAGTCAGCTTCATTTGCATTTGGAGTTGGCGCAGGAAGACTAATCCCCAGAACTTGGTAAAAACCCTCTGCAGCCATTACAATTCGTTTAAAAGCATCTTCAAAATCTGAAAGAAGCTGAATAAGAATGGTCTCTAGCAGACGTGAGTCATTGAGGGCGGCTCGTCTCAAATCTCGATGTTTCACCCGGAGGTTCTCAAGTCTGTCTACGCGCTTCTTCTGCGTGTTTTCTTCTTCGTCATCAATGTTTCTTAGCTCTGTCGCTCGCGATTTTTGCGCGAGCGCCACTTCCGTAAGCATTTTTCGATATCCACGATCCGGCCATTTTATGTAATTTGGATCCGCGTAAGGGATTGAGGCCGATACGTCGTGGTAGGCTTGGTCAGCCTTGACCTGCTCATCAGCCGCTTTGATGTCCCACTTTGCACTGACGCTACTCCTCCGAAAGAAGCCTTGGGCAATCTGATCCCATATGTTTTTGATCTCATTGTCGATTACGCCATCATCTAAGAACGTTCTCGCCCAGTCCTTGGCAATTGTCTGGTAGGCGAGACGTGCAGCGCTGCATCTATCTAAGAGCGCAGCTGCTTGATTTACCAATGGCTCGATGTGCAAGGGTGAAAATAGAGAGGCAGCATCGTCATGAACCTCGGACACATTCTTTAGTGCAACGATATTGTGTAGTCCCACCGGTAACTGGCCTGTTCTTTGAGTCCATCTTCTTGCACCAAACGAAAATGGAATAATCTCTTCGTACACAGACGGCGCATCGTTTTCTAGGAGCACAAAGAATGGCTTGTCCATGGGCCATTGCACAGCTTCGTTAATGGCTCCGCATGGAGTTGTATTCCCGTTAGCGTCGGTGGTCTGGGCGACAATCTGGCCCGACGGCAAAATTCCAATCTCATTCGCCATGCTAATTGGTGGAGCATCTGCAATAGCGACGTCGAAACGTTGTTCTGATAGCCAACGCACCACATCAAAGGAACCATCTGGATTTGCTTTAACTGCATATACTTGTAGGGTCCGTTTGTCGGACAGGAAAAGAGCAGTCTCTTCGTCTTGAGAAATCAACATCTGGTCGATTCGAAGTCGATCAGGCGAACGACCTGAGCCCAAAGAATAAATTTTTCCGCCTCGGACTGGTTGTGCAGCCATTTTCACCTCAGTTGACTGGAAATGAACTTGATTTTCATCAGCTGGCAAGAGCCAGTCAACAGTTATTCCAAACCATACTTGACTCTCGCCTTCGAAGCACGAGAGCTTTAGATGTTCTTTACCAAGAAACTAGCGGATCCTCGCCACTCAGCACAGCGCTTAGCGGTTGTCTAAAGACAGCTCTCGTTGAATTGACTTGCTACATTTTGCCTGCTGGCCGATCTAAGCAAAGATCCTTCACTTGAACGAATGCCACCAGAACGTTGTCTTGTCCATGCAGATAGCTGATAAAACAGCGACATTCTAGTGCCACGCGAAGAATCCTCCTTCCAAAGCCCAGAACGAAAGTCGGCTACGCGACCGTTCGCCCCGGGATGGCCCGAAGGGCTGCACGACAGGGCGCGAATGCCATTTTAGGACGATAGACTAAATCTACTGGGCGAACTCTAGGACGATTTACTACTGTGTGGTCCTAAGGTTACCAAACCCAAGTCAAGTTGTCGCATGATGGGTTAACGGAACCAATTTCCCCTCAAATTACCCACAGAGAATTTCACTCCAAAGAAATTTTCTTAAGATTTTGCCTTTTGAAAGCCTCTTAATAGGTAAGGGAGTAAATTGGGAATCATCCCCATTTTAGAGTCGAATCTGGGGTCTTGAAAATATTTCCTTAAGATTTCGCCTTTTCAAAGCCTCTATATAGGTGTAGGGCCAATTTGATCGACGAGTTCGGGAGGGAGAGAAATCCAGCTTCCGAGTGCTAGTCGGCCATTCGTGGAGGCAAAGATCACCGTGGCCATTCTTCGAGAAGTACTCACCGTCAGAGACCTAGCCCTAGAACTGCGCTGCTCTATATCGCACGTTCACAACGTCATCAATGGCAAAGCCAAGCATGTATCCAAGCTGCCCGCCATTCGCATGGGAAGAAAAAAGCTCGTGTTGCGCGACACGCTGGAGGAATGGAAAAGGGCGAATGAAGAAAGCGATCTCGATGCTATGATGCAGTCGCCAAAAACCGGTGCTGTCGAACGCATGATCGAGGAGGAGATGCATGCGTAGAGGGTACCAGAAAGGAAGTTTGAAGATTCACCGGGCAAATTGGGTCGGCCAGTGGTGGGAAAACGGCCATCGAAGAAATAGGGTTTTGGGGCCGGTTGCAAGGATGACCAAATCCAAAGCACGGTTTGAACTTGCCGCCATCGTGCTGGGAGTGAACAACCAAAGTCCAAGCTCAGGCATTTCGGATTATCAGGAGTTTGTGCAGCAGGTGTTTTTGCCGTACTACCGCCGGAAATGGAAGCACTCAACCAGAATGACCAATGAGGATCGCTTCAAGAATCATCTGATTCCCCTGTTTCCCGGACGCGACTTGATGAGCATCAATCGGGACGATCTTCAGAAGGTTCTTGATGAGAAAGCAGCAGATGGGTATTCCTTTAGCCTGGTCGGACACCTTCGATGGGATTTCAAGCAGATCTTCCATATGGCAGTCAGTGAAGGAATCATCCCAAGAAACACGGCGTCTCTGTTGTTTGTCCCCAAACAAGTGCAACAGCCAGTCCGGAGAGTCATGACCTTCCAGGAGGTAAGAAACCTCTTTGACGTTTTGGAACAGCGAGAGAGATTGATCGTCAAGATCGCGGTTTTGTCTGGGATGCGACCCGGGGAGATTTTCGCATTGACCTGGGATCGATTGCAGGGGCACTATGCGGAAATTCGGCAGCGGATCTACAAAGGTCACTTGGATACGCCAAAAACGGTGAAATCAGTTCGAGAGGTTGCTCTTTCCAAAGGCTTGATCGCTGAGATCGAAGGGTGGAGGCAAGTATCGATAGATACCAGACCTCAGGCGTGGGTGTTCCCTTCGGAAAGGATGAAGACCTCCGTAGCCAAGGACAATTGTTGGAGGCGTTTTATTTTGCCAAAGCTCAAAGAGATTGGGCTGGATTGGGTGAATTTTCAAGTCATGAGAAGAACCCATTCCTCCCTAATGAAGCATCTCAAAAGGGACCCCAAGGTTGTTGCAGACCAGCTTGGGCACACGTTGGACGTCAATCAGAACGTGTACACTCAGGTGCCTATGGAATTGAAGATAGAGGCAGTGAATGAATTGGAGGCGGTGTTAGTTTCTCAGTAAATGGAGTACAAATGGAGTACGCCATCTCAGGCTGTTCGTAAGTTGTTGAAAACTGGAGCGGGAGACGGGGATCGAACCCGCGACGTCCAGCTTGGGAAGCTGGCATTCTACCGCTGAATTACTCCCGCTCTGACTTTTTCCTCAAAAGAAGCGATGCAGCGTCGAACAATTCTCGCGGAGCGAATCTGTAACGGCGTTTCTCGCGAGAATCAGCAGGGTTGGTGCGATTGTCGCACCACTGATCCGACCCACTGAGTGCTCTGACGCCGACAATATACGCGTTATGTTTTTCGTTGGCAAGAATCTGGTCGGCTCCTTGCCCGGCAGCATACTTGGAGACCAAGTATAGGGGCGGCTGGCAGAAGTTCTCCTCGAAGTAGCCCAATCACGAAAGCTATTCACAAAGCCAGAGGGGGTCTCAGGCAGAAGGACTCGCGAGTATCGTCACATTGAGACTCAGTCGCACGGATGCGCCCATTGAAGTGAGGCCAAGGTTCGGAGTTCTGTCAGGACCTGCGAAGCGTTCGCGTTGCCGCATCAGAGTGATTTCCTTGCCAACCGCTGCTGAGAGCATCGACCTACGATTCGGCGGTTCTTGCCCTGCCCACCTCAGCCTCTGATTCAGAGATCTCGATTGTTCCTGGCGGACGCCCGGTTGCGACCAGCTCGCGATACTGTCTCCCAATGAGAATCGCGAGAAAGAGCCAGATCACGGCCAGACCAACGTTCGCCAGCGCGAACCCGCGCGGGCTCAGGGCGAGATAGGTTGTGCCCACAAATACGAGCAAGGCTGAAAGGACGTCGCCGAAACGCACGAAGAAGGAGTCAATGGCTTGCTTGGCGCTGTACTTCTGCTCGCGGGTGCAGGGGAGGAACAGCATGTGTCGAACGGTATTATTCAGAGAGTAGTCGGTGGAATTCTCGGCTACCTTTGCGGCCAGCACGATTCGAAGCAAAGGATAAAAGGCCAGCACATTGTACGAGAGAATTGAAATGCACGGCAGAATGGCAACCGCCAGCCCCACGCCCAGGTACTTCACCACGCGAGACACGACGAACAGCTGGAGGAGCAACCCGATCAAGTTCACCATTCCAAAATATTCAGCGTAGGTGGCTCCAATGTACTTCTCAACCGAGAGACCGCCCGCTTGACCGGCAGCGACTTCTCTCACAGCCTGCGCTTTCACGACTGAGCCGAGAATGTATTCCCCAGTGGTGTTCACCCAGTTGAGCAACATCAGTACGATGCCTATCATGAGCAAGTAACGGGTGCGGAAGACGAGGCTGAAAGCGCCGCCAGCTCGCCCTTCTGCTGCCGGCTGCTTGAGCGCCGCCTGTTGCCCCGAGGATGCTCTTGCTGCATACTCGCGCCGATCCAAGTAGTTTGTGACCAGCACCTGAATCGCCAAGAGTGCCGCGCCCACGAGCATCAGCTGATAAATGCCCATGGCTCCGATCAGTCTATGCGCCTGAGTGGCTCCCACCACCGCCCCGAGTGAGGCGCCAAAACCCACGATTGGAAAGAGCCGCTCTCCCTCCTCCTTAGAATAAATGTCGTTGGCGAAGGACCAGAACTGAGCGGGGATCATCAGGTTGAAGATGCCAATCCATATGAAGAAGGGAACACCCAGGGGCACTCCCGCACGGCCAAGAACAAAGAAAACCACAAGGCAGGTCACAAAAAAGGCAGTGACGAGGTTGATGAGGCGCCGACGCGAAAACTTTGAGACCAGCCGCCCATAGAGAGGCACGATCATCGCGAGAAGAAGAACTTGACCCGCCGCCAGGTAGCTTTTGAGTTCGGCCGAGCCTTGACTGAGGATCAGCGCTTCGCGAACAGGCTTGAGCACGTAGTAGGCTTCGAGGATCAAGAAAACGTTGAGTGCAAGCAGCAGGGCCGTCAGGCCTTCCCCGGGTCGGACGTCGGTGAAGATTCGCAACAGCCGATCCAGAAAGCCGGAGTGTGTTTGTGATTTCATGGAAGCTCCTCACCTTGAGAGCGCCTAAATAAGCTGGCAGAAGGCCAGCTCCTGGCGGAAGGCCAGGTCTTGGCAGAAGGCCAGCTCAGACTCACAACCAACAAAAAAAGGCGCGGAAGATATCCACGCCTTTTGCAATCGAGCCGGAAGCTGCGAAACCTAAGCCTTACTCGACAAACTTGCGAACCACGTCAGTGATGAGTGCTTTGAGCTCTTCGGGCTTGAGCTGCTTCTCAAAAGCGGGCATGGGCGGTTTTCCTTTTGAGGTGGTTTCGAGCAGCTGTTCATCGGTGCGGCTGGCCTGCCAGTCCTTGCTGGTAAAGTCTGGAGTCTTCATGGCTGCATAGCCCTTGCCATCGGCCTTGTGGCACATCGCACATTTCTTCTTGTAGAGGGCCTGAACATCGGTCTTCTCTTCCTCTGCCCGCAGGCTGGAAGCAGCCAGTAATCCGATGCCCAGGGCGATTGCCAGCCCGATTGGATGTCGTTTCATGGGGTTACCTCAGTATTCAGATTTAGTCGTACAGCTAACACAAATCTTAGGATGCACAACCGCGCGAGAGTGTTGCGGTGTTAGGGTGGGGATTATAACCCAGAGATTAGCAGCAGCGTAATTGAAATTTGGCCATCCAACCGCAAGATGTTTAAGCCCGGTGGCGGCATGCTGGGACATTGTTCCAGGCCCGCAGCGTGATGGGATTATCGGGTCGAGCGGAGGCAGCAAGAAGCGGACGCTGAGGAGGCTCGGTTGTCAACAATCCTTCCTATGGGTTGTCGACGCTTCGGCGTATCTGGCAGCCCGCTTTTTCCCAGCCTCCCTCGCAAATCTTTTCACTCTTGCGGCGGTGGGACGCTGTGATATCGTTGCTTTACGCTTAGAAGAGTGCCAGCAAGAAAGACTGTGCTTCGGTGAAGCGGTGCATCCACGAGAAGACAAGGAGATGAAATGGAATCGAGACTGTATGTCGGCAACTTAGCGTATACCACTACGGAAGAAGACTTGCGGGGCTTGTTCGCGCAGGCTGGCACAGTGAAATCGGTGGCCCTGATCACAGATCGCGACACGGGTCGCTCCAAGGGATTTGCCTTTGTGGAAATGGAATCCTCTGGAGAGGCTCAACAAGCGATTACCCAGCTTCACGGGTTTCAGTTTCAAAACCGCACGATTACGGTTAATGTGGCCCGCCCACGCGAAGAGAGACCGCGCGGCGGCGGTGGCTTTGACGATCGGCGAGGTGATCGTGGGGGCGGCCGTCCTCGAGGCAAAGGTGAGCGGCGCTGGTAGGCCGACCAGGATCCGGAAACTTTTGCGCGCGCATTCGGCTTCGCCAGTGCGCGCGTCTGCTTCAGCATCGCACTCGGCTCTCTGTTCGCGAGGTGACGAAAGCCTGAGAAAACAGCTGGCTTCCAGTTCGAGCCAGGCCGCCTGAGTGCTTCTGTGCCTCCTCCTGCCTCCTCCTTCAGATTTTCCCATCGCTAGTCTCAGAAACCATTTGAGCTCGGAGCATCTCTTGAACGCTGGGGAAGGCCCAACCCTATGATGAGAACTTTGCTTGTCTGCTCTGCAGCGCTGACGCTGTGGATGGCAGTTCTGGCTGGCAGCAATGGCCCGGCAGACAGCTGGCCCTCCTTCCGTGGTGATCATGCCTCTGGCGTCGCCGATGGCCAGAACCTCCCGGAACGATGGGACGGCGCCAGGGGCCTCGGCATCAAGTGGAAAGTGAGAATTCCGGGACTGGCACATTCCAGCCCTGTGGTTTGGGGAGACAAAGTGTTCGTCACGGCAGCCATCAGCAGCCGCGGTGACGGCACCTTTCGTCACGGACTCTACGGTGACGGTGATGCTTCCGACGACCGTTCGGTCCATCAGTGGAAACTCGTTGCACTGGATCGGGCCAGCGGCAAGCTGCTGTGGGACAAGACAGCCTACGAGGGAGTTCCGCGTGAGAAGCGTCATATCAAGGCCAGCTACGCGAACGCGACTCCCGTGACGGACGGGCGTTATGTGATTGCCTTCTTCGGTTCGCAGGGCTTATACGGGTTCGACCTCGACGGAGGCCAGCTCTGGAGCAAGGACCTGGGGGTGTTGAACGCAGGCGCCTATGAGGCGCCCGACTACGAGTGGGGAACGGCAAGCTCGCCCATCATCTATAAGGACCTCGTCATTGTTCAATGTGACACTCAGGGCGAGTCGTTTCTGCTTGCAGCTGACGTCCGAACTGGAAAGACCGTTTGGAAGACGGCGCGCCAGGAATTCCCTTCTTGGGGAACTCCAACCCTCTATCCAGGCAAGGCTCGAGTCGAGCTGGTCACCAACGCTTCCAACTTCATCCGGGGATACGATCCTGACACAGGTCAGGAATTGTGGCGGCTCGGAGGAAGCTCTAAAATTACGGCACCCACTCCGGTTTTTTCCGGAGACCTCATTGTGGTTGCCAGCGGCCGGCGCCCCGAAGCTCCGATCTTTGCCATACGGCCCGGGGCTTCAGGGGATATCACTCTCGAACAGGGTGAGAGTTCCAGTCAGACGATCGCCTGGAGCAAGCAGAGCCGCGGCTCCTACATGCCGACACCATTGATCTACGGCGACTACTTCTACGTACTGGCCAACCAAGGCATTCTCGATTGCTACGATCTCAAGACAGGACGGGAAATCTATCGGCAGCGGATTCCTCATCAGGGGGGCGGCTTCAGCGCGTCTCCTGTGGCGGCTGACGGCAAGCTCTACTTGCCAGGCGAAGACGGAGATATTTTTGTTGTGAAGGCTGGTTCCCGGTTCAAACTTCTGGCAACGAATCCCATGGGTGAACTCCTGATGGCTACGCCGGCGCTTGCCGCCGGCAGCATGTTCGTCAGAACGCAGCACCACGTTTTCGCCATTGGGCGCTGAACAGAGCTTTGAATCATGGCGCATGCGGACGCAGCAGGATTAGGGCTTGCGGCCTGCCGATGATCTTTGGAGGCGGGTCCCCGAACCCGGCGACTGTTCGCTCCCGTGTCATGCCCAATCGGTTGTGGCGTCGTAAATACTGAGGCAGCGAGTCGCACGCGGCTACTGGCTGGCTTGAACCTTCGGCTTCCCTGGTGCCGTGGCTTCTGCGCTCTTTGTGGTGGCGTTTCTTAAGCTGATCTTGTTCTTCGCCGGCATTTCCTCTTGCGGCAGGGAGAAAGCGTAGATCACCTTGCCGGCAGAAAGCGCGATGTACTGCTGGCCGTCGACAGAATAGCTTATCGGGGAAGAATTGATGTCAGAACCTGCTTGAAACTTCCAAAGCAGCTTGCCGGTTCGCGAATCGAGAGCCAGCAGGTTGCCTTCACGGCTTCCGGCGAACAAGACCCCTCCAGCCGTGCCGAGCACGCCCGCCGAGAGATTGCCGGCGACGAGCTTGTATTCCCATTCGATGTTTCCGGTTTCGGGATTGATGGCCTTGATGCCTCCCCACTCCCGCTCTTTGGCTGCAACGGTCTTGCCGCCCCAGTAGGGCTTTCCAGGCTCGAATTCCTGCTCTTCCTTGTAATACACATCTCCAGCTTCGCGGAAAGCGATGTACATCCATCCTGTCGCCGGATCGTACGAAGGCGCCTGCCAGTTGGTGGCTCCGGCGAGGCTTGGGTAGTGGAACTGCCCCTCCACACTCGCCTCCGAACTGGGAACGAGAATCGGACGCCCGTTGGCGTCCAACCCTTTCGCCCAGGTTTGGCGCGCGAACGGTTTTCCGAGCAGAAACTTGCCTGTCTCGCGATCGAGAACATAGAAAAACGCGTTGCGGTCAGCGTGCAATAGCAGCTTTCGCGTTCTGCCCTGAAACAGGCGATCCACCAATACCGGCGTCTCGTTGGAATCCCAATCGTGGGTGTCGTGAGGGGTGAACTGAAAATGCCAGCGTCGCTTGCCTGTTGACGCCTCGAGAGCAACAACAGCGCAGGTGAACAGGTTGTCTCCCAGGCGCACATCGCCGTTCAGATCCGGCGCAGGATTTCCAATACCCCAGTAAGTGAGATCCAGGTCGGGGTCGTAGGTTCCCGTCATCCAGCTGGCACCGCCGCCGCGCTTCCAGCTGTCGTCAGACCAGCTATCATGGCCGAACTCACCGGGTCCGGGAACCGTATTGAAACGCCAGAGCTGTTTGCCGGAAACGGGATCGTAGGCAGCAATAAAGCCGCGAACACCAAACTCGCCGCCCGAGAGCCCGGCGAGAATCTTGTCCTTCAAAGCCAGCGGAGCCATCGTGCCAAAATAGCCGTGTTCGACATTTTCCATGACTGTGTGCCAAAGCAACCGCCCCGTCTTGGCGTCGAGGGCGCTCAGCCCCGCATCAGCAGTCACAAAGAACAGTCGCTCCCCCAGTTTGGCCACGCCGCGATTCGATGTAGCGTTGGTGTTCGCATGCGTGCTCTTAACACGGTGCTGGTACTGCCAGAGCAACTTTCCCGTCCGCGCATCCAGAGCATAGACGTAGCCCGAAGCGCCGGTGGTATACATGATTCCATCTTCGACCAGCGGTGTGGCCTGCAAGGCGCCAGCTCCAGAAAACTGCCAGGCCCAGCGAGCCTGCAGGCTCTTGACGTTGGATCCATTGATCTGCTTGAGTGTTGAGAAGTGCCTGCCCTGATAATCGCCCCAGTAGGTCAGCCAGTTCTGGGGTTCCTTCGGTGAGTCGCGAATTCGCTCATAACTCAACCCTGCAGCGAGGTCAGCATTGGCGGAAACTTTGGCGAGGTCGCGGTTCTTCTGCGATTTCAAGTAGACAATCAAATCGTCGAGTTCCTGCTTCGAGAGACGCTTGGCATAGTCGCCAGGCATTAAGGAAGTCTCATCGTAGTGAAGTGACGCGAGGTCATTCTTCTGCAACAGCTGAAACTCGCCGGCAACGTCCATTAACTGCAGAGAAAAACTGTCTTCGTTCTTCATGATTCCGCGGATTTGGCGTCCTTCTTTGGTCTTCGCGGAAACGACATCGGGACGCCGGCCTTCCTGTCCGTTTGGGTTCACGATCGCCTGGCGGAGCGCCTGAACGGTCCACTGGCCGGCAGTGGAGAGATCCGGTCCAACGCGGCCCCCACGCCCGTTGATCTGGTGGCAGGTGTGACAAGTACCTTTGCCGAAGAAGAGCCGCTCTCCCGAGCTCGCGTCTCCTGAAACAGGTTCTTCATTGCCGGACGGCGTCAGGTTCCTGATGTAGGTAACCAGTTGCCAGGTCTCCTCCGGACCCATGCCGAATCCAGGCATCTGGGTTCCGGGAATGCCATCGCGGATCGACTGGAACAGCTGCCAATCCTCGCCTCCGTGACGGAACTCGCGTGTGGCAAGGGCCGGCCCCCGCCCGCCTGCGCCATCCCCACCATGGCAGATCTGGCAGGAGTTGAGGTAAAGCTTTTTCCCGGCCTCCGCGGCGGCCGCGTTGCCCGCCAGTGGATTTTTTTCCGCGACTGGCGCGTGCTGGGCCAAGGCAAGACTGGGAAACAAAAAAAGAAAAAACAGTTGGACGAGCTTCATTCTTCCTCCGGACTGTAACGGGATTACAGCTCTCAGACCGCACTGCCCTCAACGGCGCACATCAACTCGTCTGCTGAAACCGCATGAGTCACTTCATGCCGCACAGCCACTGATGCTGCCAGGTTCGCCAGAAACGCTGCTTCACTCAACCGCGCGCCGGCAGCCAGAGCGGCAGCCAGCACCGAGACCACCGTATCGCCGGCGCCAGCAACATTCAAAGGCCGCCGGCACAACGCCTGCAAGCGCGTTTGTTCTCCGCCTTTGTCCACTGCGGCCAGTCCTTGCTCTGACATCTTCAGCACAACGTTGCAGGAAAGCCGAGCGCTCAAATTCGATGCGATCTTCATGGCGTCTGCCGGCGGACTGTGCGGATTGAGCCGGGCTGCCAGATCACGGGCCTCGGCGAGATTCGGTGTGATCAAACTGAGCCGATGAAAGAGTTGCACGTTTTGTGGCTTGAGATCGGCAAAGACAGGCAGAGCGCTCTTTTGAGCCAATGCTTCGATGTGCCTGGCCGAGCTGGCAGTCAGGGTTCCCTTGTCGTAGTCAGAAACCAGCAGGGCCGCAGCTCCTTCCAAGGCTGGACCGAGAAGCTGCTTGAGCGCTGTCCCCTCCAATTCGGTGAGTGGCGTGTCCTCCTCTTCGTCCAAACGCAGATAGTAGTGCTGTCCTGCTGCGACTCTCGTCTTGTGCGGCGTCGGGCGTGGAACGACCAGCGGATGAAACCGAACGTGTCTTTCATCCAGCAGCCGCTTCAGCAACTCAGCTTCCGCATCGTTTCCAACCGGTCCGACCAGTCTGGTGTTGACGCCCACCGCCGCGAGGTTGGCGGCAACATTGGCGGCGCCTCCGGGAGCGTCTGTCTGGTTTAGAAGCTCTAGCAAAGGCACAGGAGCTTCATTGGCAATTCCCGCGGCATGACAGCTCAGGTAGCTGTCGAGGATCACATCGCCTACGACAGCGATCTCAATCGAGGGGAAAGATCGAATGATCTCAACAAGTCTTTCTTTGCTAGCGTCCAACGACACCTCTTGAGTCCTGCCAGAGAAAGCGGCGGGGAAGCAGCCTGCGCGCCCGGCCCGGGGAAGCGGCCAACCGATCCAGGCTGAGGAGGCCTCCTCGAAACCCTAACGTCACGAGGGTCGCAGCCTCGCTCTCAGCTTGTGTTTTCGTCATCACACCGCCGGTCTCTGGGCAAGTTCCTTCTCGAGCAGTTCACAAATGATGTGAACCACCGCCAGATGTGACTCCTGAATGCGCGGCGTGTTGTCGGAAGGCACGCGAATACAGGTATCGCAAAGCTGCGGAAAATCACCTGCCGTGTTTCCCGTAAAGCCCACGGTGATAGCTCCCTTGCGCCTGGCTAGTTCCAGGGCAACCAGAACGTTTGGAGACTTGCCGCTGGTGGAAAAGGCTGCCACAAGGTCTCCTTCTTTAACGAAGGCCTCCACCTGCCTGGCAAACGTGTTTTCGTAACCGTAGTCATTGGCGATGGAGGTCATCAAGATTTCGTTGGCTGAAAACGACACCGCTGGAAGCGCATTGCGTTCGATCCGGAAGCGGCCTACCAGCTCTGTAATGAAATGGTTGGCATCAGCCGCGCTGCCCCCATTGCCGAAGGCGTATACTGTTTTGCCGGAACGATAGGCGTTGATAATGGTTCGCACTACGCTTTCAATGGCCGGCAGCTGTTCATCAATCAGACGCCGCTTCACCTCAACGCTTTCCATCAGGAGGTGACTGATCTCCTGGTGAAACAGATTCATCAGCTCCTCGGGCGAGACATAACTAATCCCGGGCTTGGCCACGACAACGCCTGCCGCCTTGTTCGCCAGCTCAGCCGCTTTTCGCAGCGAGGCGCCTGCACCCAGGCACAGTGCCAGGACGGCCGTCGAGCTGTCTCCGGCACCGGAGCGGTCAGCAAGTGGAACAGGCGCAGCAGGAATCGTTTCTGGAGGAGCGGAGCGCGGGAAGAGCGCCATTCCTTCACTGCCCAGAGTGACAAGGACATCCGAGTCCAGCCGATCTCTGAGAAGTGTGCCTGCCTGATCAATCGTTGTGCAGGAGGCGCCGAGCCGGGTTGCAGCCAGCAGGCACTCGGCAGCGTTGAAAGTGTACAGGGTCGCCTTGCCGTACCAAGAGATGTGCTCGGGATTGCCGTCGACAACCACCTTCACGCCGAATTTCTCCACGAGCGCGGCTGCCTGCAGCAATTCCTGACTCACCGAGCCATAGCCCTGGTCGTAAATAACCAGAACCTGGCCTTCGAATTCCCCGAAGCGGATCAGTTCTGCAAATGAAACGGCGACTGCCGCTTCCGGCGCTTCGCCCGGTTTTCGCAGGATCTGCAGCAACTGTTGGTTTGCCGCAAAAATGCGCCACCTTTCTGGCAGGTGGCGGCCGGAGCTGGGAGACATCGACACGAATCCGACGTTTTCCTTGGAGAGTTTCCGCAAGAGTGCCCGGGAAACCTCGTCCTCGGCGAAGTTTCCGCACAGGACAGCCTTTCCTCCCAGCAGTGCAACATTCTTGGCGACGTTGGCGGCACCACCAGGAATGAGGCGTTTCGACTTCACCCTCACCACGGGAACAGGAGCCTCTGGTGCCAGACGCGAGACCTCGCCGTACAGTTCCCGGTCGACATAGCTGTCGCCGGCAACGAGCACAGTCTGGTGTTTAAACTCGTTGACAAGGTCTTGCGTTAGCACGATAACTCACTGAAAAGTCTGACTCAGGCGGGCCCGAAAGTGAATATATGTTCCACGCTCGTCAACCGGCCGGCCGCAGGCAGTTGCTGGCAAACATCGCATTCTAGCGCAACTCTTTCGAGCGGGGATGCGTTTATTTCGAACCCAATGAGACGGAGCTTCATGGCTACTCACCGCTCCCTGCCGTGGCTGGCAGCAACCGCATCCGCAATCCTGCTGATACTCTCGCTTTTTCCCATCTGGCCTTCGGGCTATTACATTCTGTTAGGCTATGTCGTCGGTGTCACGGCTATTGTGATGCTGGTTCGGGCTGAGCAGTCTGGCGCCAGGCAGTGGATGATCGTGTGGCTTGTCGTGGCGATTGCATACAACCCCATTGCACCTTTGCACCTTCCCTGGGGCGCCCGCCAGCTCCTGAACCTGATTTGCGGAGTGCTGTTCCTGGCTGCCACTCGCCGGTTCCGGTTGTGACCGTCCCGGGCGAGACCGAGCGTCGCAGGGAGGATCCGCGAAACCGCTTGTGCTACTTGAGGAGCGTCTGCTAAATTCTGCCGTTTTGCTGTCGGCGCCGGGAATGACTCTAGAACTGGCAGGATGCTGAAAAACTCGAAAACGGCTTCCTGACGGTCGCGGTACAGAAAGCCTGCACTAAAGCCAAGGCAGTTACAGTAACGCGCGCGTGAGCAAGCGGCGACTGGATTCTTTGTTCAGAGAATTTTTCAGCAACCTGCTGGGAGACGTTAACAACTGACAGATGCTGTACGCCGGTTCTGTGCCCGCTGAATGCAGTCAGGAGCCGTCATGAAACTCAGGGACAAAGTCGCGATCATTACAGGGGCAGGCACTGGCATCGGCCGGGCCATCACTCTGGCCTACGCACAGCAAGGAGCTGCAGTCGTCCTTGTTGGACGCACCCAAGACACGCTCACGAAGGTTTGCGACGAGGTGAAGGCTTTGGGAGGTAAAGCCCTGGCAGTGCGCGCCAGTGTTTCAGAGCCTCAGGATGTCTGCCGAATTGGGGAGCAAGCGGAAGCTCAATTTGGGACTGTCAATATCCTGGTCAACAACGCTGGTGTCTTTATCCACAAGAACTTTCTGGATTTGAGCCAGCGTGACTGGGACGAAACGATGAATACAAATCTGAAGGGAGTCTTCCTCTGTTCTCAGGCGGTTCTACCCGGCATGATCCGGCAGAAGCAAGGCAACATCGTGAACATTTCTTCGATTCACGGAAAGGTTGCAGACGCCAAGTTGACGGCGCATTGCGCGTCAAAGTTTGGAGTCATTGGGTTCACGCAAGCACTGGCCAAGGAAGTTATTGAGCACAACATCAACGTCAACGTGATTTGTCCGGGACAAGTAAGCCCTTCCTGGATGGACGAGCCGGAATTGCATTCAGCACCGCTTTCGACGCGGCTCCGGCCTGCAGACGTGGCACGAGTGGCTGTCTTCCTGGCATCTCCCGACTCAGCCATCATGACAGGATCCGTCATTGATGTCTTCGGAGGCACCTCGATCAGAATCCATTAGCGGCGTGCACTTCTCTGCTGATGACAGCGGCAGGCGCCGGCCGGAACCATGAAACGATCTCCCTTGGTTATAATTTTTTTCACGGTCTTCATCGACCTGGTCGGCTTCGGCATCGTGCTGCCGTTGTTGCCGTTCTATGCTGAGAGTTTTGGCGCTACAGCCCTGCTGGTAGGACTGCTGTCCACATCCTTTTCGCTGATGCAGCTGCTCTTCGCGCCGGTGTGGGGACGGCTGTCCGATCGCGTTGGGCGGCGCCCCATCATTCTGCTGGGCCTGCTGGGATCGGCAGTGTCCTATCTCATTTTCGGGCTGGCACACTCCCTGGCGGTTTTGTTTGTGGCAAGGATCTTCGCCGGCATTGCAGGTGCGAATATTTCGACGGCCCAAGCTTATATCGCGGATTCCACGCCTGCGGAACAGCGGGCGAAGGGGATGGGACTTATCGGCGCCGCCTATGGGCTGGGTTTCATCTTCGGTCCTGCCATCGGAGGTGTTCTAAGCCGGTACGGCTTCGCGGCACCGGCATTCTTTGCTGCAATACTGGCATTTGCCAATTTTGCCGCGGCGTGCTGGCTTTTGCCGGAATCTCTTGCTCCGTCCAAACGCCGGTCCGGATCAAAGCGAGGCCTCAACTGGAGCGCGCTTAGCCAGGGGTTGAGGCATCCGGAGGCAGGACCACTTCTGTCGCTATTCTTCATTTCTACTTTTGCCTTCGCCAATCTGGAAGCCACGTTCGCGCTTATGACTGCCGGGCGGTTTGGACTGGATGCTCAAGCCAACGGCTACCTTTTTGCCTACATCGGCGTGTTGATTACTGTGATGCAAGGCGGACTGATTGGCAGATTGGTAAAACGATTCGGGGAAAGACAGCTCATACCAACGGGTCTTTTCTGTATGATTTTCGGCCTCGGGCTGTTACCTTACTCGCCGAATGTGAAAGTTCTCATGCTGGTCTTGGTGCTGCTGGCATTCGGCAACGGGATGGCCAACCCGACCATGTCAAGCCTGATCTCCCAGATGGCGGGACCTGCCGACCAGGGCAGCGTTCTTGGCGTGGCACAGTCTACAGCCAGTCTGGCGAGGATCCTGGGCCCCGTTTGGGGAGGCTTCACGTTTGATGCCTTTGGCCTTCAATATCCATACCTGAGCGGCGGCTTCTTTATGGCAGTGGCATTTGCGCTGAGCTGGGTCACTGTGAGAGCGAAGGTGGCGGTACCTGCCACCGATGGCGGCGCCAGGATGTTATGAAAATGCGGAAGGCACTCTTCCCATCAGCAACGAATCGTCCACATGACCCAGACGGGCGCTTGTCGAAGACGAGATGCCCGATTCCGCGCAGCCGTTCACGCAAGCTGCCATGACGCTCAACCTGCTGTTTCATGACAACTGCTTTGATGGGGCCTCTTCTGCCGCCGTGTTTCTCCGCTTCTACCGGGACCGCATCCAGCCGGAGCCGCGGGTGGCTCTAATTGGCATGGCCCATCAGGCGGGCCAACAGTTTCACGACGATCTGTTCAAGGCCGATGAGGCTGCGATAGTCGATTTCAAATACGCCAGCTCTGACCGGCTCACCTGGTGGTTCGATCACCACCATAGCGCCTTCCTCACGCTGGAAGATGAGCAGCATTTCCGGCGGGATAGCAGTGGCAAGAAGTTCTACGATCCCTCTTTCAAGTCCTGCACGAAATTCATCGCCACCATCACCCAGAAGCACTTTGGATTCGAATGCCCGATGCTGGCCGAACTCGTGCACTGGGCCGACATCATTGACGGCGCGCAATACCGCGACGCGAAGACTGCGGTTGAAGTGAAAGAACCTGCTCAAAAGCTCGCTGCTGTCATCGAAGCCAACAAAGAAACGGAGTTTCTCCACCAGATTATTCGCCGGCTTTCCGAACGCTCCCTGGGAGAAGTGGCCACGGAAAAGAAAGTCATGGACCGCTACGAACCCCTGTCTCGTCGGCATGAGGAAAACATCCGAATCATCCAGGAAGCCTCTCGCTGCGCACGGGGCGTCTTGTTCTTCGATCTGACGGGTGCTGGCTTGGAAGGGTATAACAAGTTCATTCCCTACTACCTTCACCCGGAAGCCAACTACACCGTGAGCCTGCTCCGCACGCCCAAGCGCATGAAAGTGAGCGTGGGCTGGAACCCGTGGAGCAAGGCAGAGCGAACGCACAACCTGGCCGCTATTTGCGAGCGCTATGGCGGCGGTGGGCATCCCGTGGTGGCAGCCATCTCTTTCAACCCGGAAGCGTCCGATGAAGCGTGGAATGCGGCTGAGGAGATCGTCGCGGAGTTGCGGCAGGGGAATTGAAACGGAGAGTGAAGAGAGACACGTCAGCCTTGTTCGAGTGAAGTGAGGCTTCTCTTCCTCTGCCAGTAGAAATACGCCGGCAGGCCAGTGATGACGAACAGCAAACCCCAGAAAGCGTTCTTGAAGTCGTTCACGATGGTGTTCAGGACGATGAGAAACGCCATCAGCGCAAACAGCAAAGGCACCACGGGGTATCCCCAGGTCTTGTAGGGGCGCTCTGCATCAGGCTGCCTTCGACGAAGGACTACGACGGCGATCCCGCCGAGCCCGTAGAAGATCCAGCAGACGAAAATCACATAACTGAAGAGTTGGTCGAAATTGCCCACCAGGGTAAGCACGCTGGCCCACAAGCCTTGCACGATAATAGAGAACGTGGGCACCCGGTAGTGGGGTTGGACATAAGCAAAGCGTCTGAAGAACAGACCTTCGCGAGCCATGGCGAAGTAGACCCTCGGTCCTCCTAGAACGTTGCTGTTAATTGCTCCACTGATGGAGATAAGAATTGCCAGAGCGATCAGCGTGCCTCCCACCGGGCCCATCGCGAGTTCCATCGCATCGGAAGCCAGGCGTTTTGATCCCGAGATTTTTTCAAATGGCACCGCGTAGAGGTAGGCGAGATTCACAGTCAGGTAGAGCGCGATGATAGCGAGCGTGCCGAAAAGCAGGCCGCCAGTCAGATTGCGGTTCGGGTTGTGCACTTCCCCGGCGTTGTAGGTCAGGATGTGCCAGCCTTCATAGGCCCAGAGAACGGCGATCATTGCGATGCCGAGCGCGCCCCAGGAGAACGCGACAGGAGGAGATGGAGCATAGGAAAAGTGCTGCATGCTTCCGCCGCTTGTCAAAAACAGAACCAGAGAGATTCCTACCAGCGAACCCATCTTGATTACAGTCAGAAGATTCTGGACGCGAGAACCCGCGCGAACACCAAGACAGTTGATCAGCACGAGAAATCCGATCACGCCAATAGCGCAAAGCTTCGCCACCAACGACGACACGGGCAGAAGATAACCCAGGTAAATCGCAAAGCCAGCGGCCAGCGTGGCAATGGAGCCGCTCTGCATCACGAAAAAGGTGCACCACCCGTAGAGGAAAGCGAGCAGCGGTCCGTAAGCTTCGCGCAGGAAAACATAAATGCCGCCGGATCGAGGAAACATGGCCCCAAGTTCTGCATAGGCCAGCGCGCCAAAAAAGCTGAGAACACCCCCCAACACCCAGACGAGAAACATGCTCTCGACGCTTTGGACTGTCGCGGCTATGTTTCCCGGAGTGAGGAAGATTCCGGAGCCGATGACAGAGCCGATGACCAGTAGAGCGCAATCGGTGAGTCCGAGCGCGCGTTTCAGCTCCGCGGAAGAAGAGGCAGTTGCAGGCTGAGATAAGGTCTTCACAGAATCCTCGGGTTCACAGTTGTAGCCGGTCCTTCAGCTCCTTTTGGAACACATCAAAAGCCTCCGGGCCGAACAGGCAGAAGACCACGAGGGTCAGTTCCGTTGGACGCTGCAGGTAGCCGATCGTCGTCTCCAACATGATTTGAGCACAACGGCCGATAGGAAAACCGAAGATGCCCGTGCTGATTGCCGGGAAAGCCAGGCTGCGGAGAGACTTTTCATCGGCCAGCTTCAAACTCGACAGGGTGGCGCCTTTCAGCTTTTCATCTTCGTTGCCTTCGCCCATCTGCGGACCAACGGCGTGAATGACGTATCGGGCCTTCAAGTGTCCGCCGGTCGTCAGGACTGCAGTACCCACGGGCGTGCCCCCGATCTGATCGCACTCCAGCTGTATTTCGGGTCCGCCCTTTCGCCGAATGGCGCCAGCGACACCCGCGCCCAGCACGAGCTGCGCGTTGGCTGCGTTGACGATGGCGTCGGTGTCCTGCTCGGTAATATCACCCTCGACGAGCCGGATCTCAGCGTTCCGGATTCTGACGTTCATAGAGCCGGATGCTACGGTAAATTCAATAGTGGGTCAAAAACCAAATTGTTCCAACGTGGCAGAATTGGTAGCCTTGCATGCCGTTTGCGACCCGCTGTGGCATGGAGATCATTCGTGATGCTGTTGTTGAGATTATCTGTCTGCTTCCCTGTCTCCATCTCCCTTCTACTGCTGCTCCTGGTGCCGCGCCGTGCCGCGGCTGCGCACTCCGTCGTTCCCGGCATTGAGGTTTTGCTGACAGAACAGTTGCCTCTTATCCAGGGGAAGCGGGTCGGCCTTATCACCAATCATACCGGCGTGGATCGGAGACTGCGCCACGACATTGATCTGCTGGCCTCTCGAGCGGGAGTGAAGCTGATCGCCTTGTTCTCTCCAGAGCATGGCATCCGCGGCACAGCTCGGGCTGGGGAAAAAGTGCAAAGCGGAGTGGACGAAGCCACTGGAATCCCCGTCTTCAGCCTTTATGGCGAGGTGAGGCACCCAACGGTCGAGATGCTGAAAAACGTCGACGTGCTCGTCTACGACATTCAGGACGTCGGAAGCCGTTTCTATACTTTCATCTCGACCCTTGGAAACTGCATGGAGAGCGCCGCAGAATTGAAAATTCCTTTCGTTGTGCTGGACCGGCCTAATCCTCTGGGGGGCGAGAGTCTCGAAGGGCCGCTGCTTGACTCGAACTTTCAATCGTTCGTCGGGGCCTACAGAATTCCCATTCGCTATGGGCTGACAACGGGCGAACTGGCCGGTCTGATCAAATCCAGCAGAAAGCTCGATCTGAAACTTTCCGTTGTCAAAATGCGGCACTGGAGCCGTCTGCAGTGGTATGACACGACGGGCTTGATTTGGGTTCCACCCTCACCGAACATTCCCACGCCACAGTCCGCGCTCGTCTACCCCGGAATGTGTCTGGTCGAAGGAACCAATCTCTCCGAAGGCCGAGGCACGACACAACCTTTCGAGATCGTCGGAGCACCCTGGATCGATGGCCTCAAACTGGCCAAAAAGCTTAACGCCATGGGACTCCGCGGTGTTCTGTTTCGACCTGTTGCCTTCGCTCCAACTGTTTCGAAGTTCTCGGGCCAAGTGTGTCAGGGTGTGCAGCTGCATCTGGTGGACCGTGACGCGTTCCGTCCCGTGTTCACCGCGGTTTCGATTCTGAGGGAGATTTGCCAGAACTATCCAGAGCAGTTTCAGTTCCGGATGGAGCACTTCGACAGACTGGCGGGCAATGACAGCCTCCGAAAAGGACTTCAGGAGGGGCTCTCTGCAGAGGCTATCACCTCGGCGTGGCAGGCCGACCTGAAAAAATTCGAAACCGACAGGAAGAAGTTTCTACTCTATCCCTAACGGGCAACCGTCCTGCTCGTTCAGTTGTTGTCAAGAGTCGACATCGTGCCTGAGGGCGAACCTAGACGAACAGGACGAGGCAGAGTGGATTAGGCTGAGAGCCGAGAACCTTGCCTTGTTCTCCGTCCTTACGCTACATTTTACCTGCCTGTGAGAGAGGCGGCCCATGACCCTCGCCAGCACACCGCTCAAGATTCTGATTGAGGAACACCAGATCCGGCAGCGCGTCAAGGAAATTGGCGAAGAGATTTCCACAGACTACCAGGGAAAGCATTTGCACCTTATCTGTATCCTCAAAGGGGCCTGCATTTTTTTGTCAGATCTTATCCGCCATCTGCCTCTCGATATCAGTCTCGATTTCATGGCAGTTTCGAGTTACGCCAACAGCCTGCATACTTCAGGTGAAGTGAAAATCATCAAAGATCTGGATTCGAGTATTCAAGGACGTGACGTGCTGATTGTTGAAGACATTTTGGACACTGGCCTGACGTTAGACTACCTGAGCCGGAGTCTGCGGGCGCGCAGCCCCAAATCGCTGAACATTTGCGCTCTCCTCAGCAAGCCCACCCGCCGGATCAAGGAAGTGAATGCGGCCTATGTCGGCTTTGAAATTCCCGACGAGTTTGTGGTGGGATATGGTTTGGACTTTGCCGAGAGATATCGGAACCTTCCAACCATTTCTGTGATGAAAAGAGATGAGTAGAACAGTTCTAACAGAGGCAGAGGTCAAGCAGCTGGAACCGGGCAGTCCCTGCTACGTGGTGAAGGGTACGCTGATCACCGCGCTGGCTCGTGAGCTGGCTGCTCAGCGCCGGAACGAGATCGTCGAGTGTGACACTCCCGCGGAAGTGGCAAACCTGAAGCCTTCCAGCCGGCGCGTCGCTCTCGGCGCGGACCACGGCGGCTGGGTCCTGAAGAAGCAGCTGAAGTCTTTTCTCGAGGAGAACGGTTATCAAGTGCTCGATTGCGGCACTGAAAGCCTGGAGGCAGTCGACTATCCAGACTTTGCCCTGAAAGTGGCGAACGCCGTCAGAACGGGGCAGGCCCTTCGCGGCATCATGGTGGACGGCGTCGGCACCGGCTCGTGCATGGCGGCCAACAAGGTCCAGGGCATCCGCGCCGCCCATTGTTACGACCGGCTGACGGCCCATAACAGCCGCGAGCATAACGACGCCAACGTGCTGACCTTGGGCGGCCAAGTTCTCAGCTGGGAACAAGCTTCTCTTATTGTGACCACTTGGCTTAACACTCCTTTTGCCGGAGGACGCCATCAGCGCCGAGTCGCCAAGATCGACGAAGCCGGGCGTCGGCATATTCAAGAGACAGTCGTTGCCGATGTAACCGACTGCAGCTGCGCGTTGTGACCTGAGGCTCGAGACTGGGGCGTGACAAAGGGGAAGCCAGCTTCAGCCTCTGACCCGTTTGTGCCGCCCGCGGGCGTTTGTTGCCGCCCCGAGAACGCCGTCCACATTTGCCATCTCATGAGAGTGCCCATTTGGTTTCAAGGGCGTCAGGCATTTTTATGAACAGCACGGCTCTGGAGAACTTAGTCCGCATTGTCAGTGAGGAGGTCTGTCGTGGATTGCAGATCCAGGACGGCCAGAGTCCGGCGGCCCACTCCTGTCCGTGGTGCGCACGGCAGTGCGGCGGCCAGTGCGGAAATGAAGTCGGCAGGCTTGTGGATCTGGGAGCTACGCGTGTTTCTGCTCTTGCTCCCGACGCTTCTATCGACAAGTCGATTGCTGTGCTGATCGACCACACGCTGCTAAAGCCGAACGCTCTTTACGAAGAAGTCCAGAAAATTTGCGAAGAGGCGAGGCAGTTTGGCTTCGCGTCGGTCTGCATCAATCCAGCACTGGTCCCGCTGGCGAGCAGTCTTTTAAAAGGATCGACAGTTAAAGTATGCACGGTCGTGGGGTTTCCTCTGGGAGCGACCTATCCGGAAGTGAAGGCCTTCGAGGCGGAAGCAGGCATTGTCAAGGGCGCCCAGGAGATTGACATGGTAATGAATATTGGTGCGCTCAAGTCCAAAGACTTTGCTGAAGTCGGGCGTGACATTCGAATGGTCGCTGACGTTTGCCATGCTCGGCAGGCAATCTGCAAAGTCATTATTGAAACGGTCTATCTCACAGATGATGAAAAGGTCTCTGCTTGCAGCCTGGCGAAGGCCAGTGGGGCTGATTTCGTTAAGACCTCGACGGGCTTTGGTCCCGGAGGTGCTTCTGCCAAAGACGTGGCTCTGATGCGAAGCGTCGTCGGCGAAGGTGTTGGCGTCAAGGCCTCAGGTGGCATTCGCGACTGGGAGACGTTCCAGGCCATGGTGAAATCGGGGGCTTCGAGAATAGGGGCCAGCGCCAGCGTCAAGATCATGCAAGAGGCCAAGCAGGCAGCCCCCACTCCGCTAGGTTTTGGAGACGGCTGGATTGGAAACGATTATTACTAGGCTCCGAGTCTGTGGCTATCGTGACGTATTCGGCCGTTCTGTCATGGGAGGCCGTGTTGAGTGGCGACTGTTTCACGACGTGTGCGGGCAATCAGTCGGCCTCGTTTCGGCTTGGACTATCTAAACGCCTGTGAACCGATCTGACACTAGTCTTTCCGAAACCTACAGCAGGGAACAGCTTCTGGCGCTGATGGTGGAGATCAGCCATGAGATTAACTCCATCCATTCGCTGGATGAGCTGCTGGAGAAGATCGCGGAGCTATGCAGGCAGTTCATTGACTTCCAGATTTTTGCCATCCTCTTGGTGGACGACCAGAAGCAAGACCTCTACTGGCGGTTTACCATTGGGTACCCTGAGGTGATTCTTGGAAAGCACATCCAGCTGGGAGAAGGACTTGTTGGCACTGCAGCTCAGAGGAAGGAGGCCGTGCTAGTGCCGGATGTAGCTAAGGACACTCGCTATATCGATCTGGTGGCCGGTGTTCGTTCTGAGCTGGCGATCCCTCTCATTTCGCGCAACCGGCTTGTAGGGGTGCTCGATATCGAAAGTCCAAAACCCGACTACTTCCAGCCGTACCACCAGCAAGTACTGACATTGCTGGCGTCGCAACTCGCCGTGGCGATTGACAATGCCAACCTCTACGAAAATCTCGTGGCCAAAAGCGACATGCTTGAAGCGCTGAACGAAATCGGGCGGGAACTTTCCTCGATTCTCGATTTGGAGCAGCTTCTCAAGAAAGTAGCCGAGCTGTTGCAGCGGGTCTTTCGGTACCATTTCTTCTCGATCATGCTGGTGGACGAAGAAGAGCAGGTGCTGCGGTCCAGGCTGGCGGTTAAGTTCAACCGGACCGCCGCAGAGAAGATTAAGATCCCCTTGCGAAAAGGTTTGGTGGGCAGTGCCGTCAGCAAGAAGAAGCCGATCTTGATCAACGATGTCTCGAAGGATCCGCGCTACATCAACATCCTTGCAGAGACCCGTTCCGAGCTGGTGGTCCCGCTTATATACAAAGACAAGGCGATTGGTGTCTTCGATCTGCAAAGCCCTTTTCTGAACTACTTTACTGCGGCGCATGAGGAAACCCTGACAACTCTCGCCAGCCAGGTGGCAATAGCGATCGAGAATGCGCGGCTTTATGAGCGCGTCGTGTCAGCCGAGGCGAGGCTGGACCGGGAGCTGAAGTTTGCCCGGGAAATACAATCTTCGCTGATTCCGGACAAGTTTCCTGAAGTCTCTGGAGTGACTTTTTGGGCAGAGTTTCGGCCTGCACGGACTCTTGGAGGAGATCTTTACGATTTCTTTCGCTACGATGAGGATACTGTCGCTATTGCCGTCGGCGACGTCTCCGGCAAGGGCGCACCTGCGGCGTTGTATGCGGCACTGGCAAGCGGCATCTTGCGTACGCGTGCGGGGCGCAAGTACCCACCTGCCGAAATGCTGCGGCTGGTAAATCTCTCGCTGCGACAGCGCACGATCGAAGGGCGGTTCATGAGCCTCTGCTATGCCGTGTACGACGCCCGGAAACGGGCGCTGCGGTTCGCCAACTCCGGAGCCCCGCCTCCAATTCTTTGCCGGAAAGGCAAAGGAGAAGTGCTGTCGATTCCTGGATTTCCCCTTGGAATGTTCGACAACGCGGAATACCAGGAGATGGAAGTATTACTGGACCCGGGAGATTTGCTCGTGTTCTACACGGATGGTCTTTCGGAGGCGCGGGATTTGAGAGGAGAGGAATTCGGAACCGACCGGCTCAACGCTGCCATTGAAAAAAACGCCGCCGGTCCTGTAAGAAAGCTCGTGGAAAATCTCTTTACCCAGATAGAGAAGTTTACCTTGGACAACCGGAAGTCTGACGATCAGACCGTTGTCGCCTTGAAGGCAACCGAATCGTAACTACGATGCTTCCTTCTCTTTTGTCTCTTGCAGGTCCTTGTCGCCCCGCTTCATTGCGCCCTTGAAATTCTTGATACCCTCACCGATCCCCTTGCCGATTTCAGGGAGGCGCTTGGCGCCAAAAAGAAAGAAGACAATCGCCAGAAGGATCAGGAGTTCAGGAAGCCCAATTTTGCCGCCCAGCATAGAAACCTCCAAAGGCTCACAAGAGCCTTGAAAATCACTGATTACAGCGAAAGTGTATTGCTTTTGGCGGGCTGGGGCAAACGAATTGTTGCCCCAGGGATCTCAGACCTCTCGTCAGCCAAGCCATTCAAAGGCTTGCAAGACAAAGCGGACGGGACATTCACAGCTCCCGCGAGAAAACTACTGCGGCTGCTTGACACAGAATTCGTCGAATGCCTGAGTCAACGACTTCGCTATGTCGGTGGCATCACGATTCTCGATCTGGTGGCGGTGCAGCATAAAAACCGGCCTGCCATCGTGGAAGAGCGCGACCGAAGGGGACGAGGGCGCGTAGTCCTTCAGGTATTCACGCACCCGTGCTGTCGCTTCGATGTCGCCGCCTGCGAAAACGGTGGCCGTCTTGTCCGGCAAGACCGAATGCCGCAGGGACAGTGCTATGCCTGGTCGGGCTCGACCAGCGGCGCAGCCACACATGGAATTAATAACCATCATGACAGTGCCGCCGTTCGCACTCAGCACTCTGTCGACCTCCTCAGGCGTCCGCGTTTCCTGTACTCCCAAACGCGTCAATTCCTGCCGCATCGGTCCAATGAATTCCTCGGGATATCTCACAGTCTCATGAACTCCTTACTTTTGGATGAAAAACAATTGCATTGTAACAAGCGTCAGGAGAATTGCCAAACACGACGCTCGTCAAGGGACAAACCCCGACGCACCGCCTAGGTCTGTTTCCCCTGAGACTCGTGGTGAGCTTCTCCTTCGTTCCCGCCAAAGGCGGACAAAGAACACTTTCTCCCCGCAAAACGCAAACGCAGATTCCAGACAGTTCATCCGATCTTGACCGAAACACCGTCTGCGCCCAGCTCCGCACGACAGCGCCTGTGGTGGGCGATATTGGCCAGATGTAACGGTCGAACCGCCTGATGGCCGACTTCCACTGTGGCGTTGGGCTGCTTGCGGCTCTTAATGCACTCTAGAAAGTTCTTGAGATGGGGCGTGGTGTCAGTGGCGCCTCCTGCAATATTTTGACTAACGGGCGCCGGGGTTTTCCAACGGTCGTAACCCTTCTCGCTCCAGGGCTCGGCAAACACGCGGTAGCCGTCCTCACATAATTCCAGCGTGCCCTTCTGCCCCTGGAAGACGATTCCCCAACCTTTCATGAAAGTGTTCATGTAGGCCAGCGTCCAGGTACAAGTGAACTTTGGGTATTCAAAGATGGCACAGAAAGTGTCGGGCGTTTCAGCTGGCTGCAGTTTGTAAACGGCGCCGTAGGTTTGAGCAGCAATCGGCTGTTCGACGCCGTTGAACCACTGAATGACGTCGAGCAGGTGCGTTCCCTGGTCGGTCATGTTGCCGCCGGAAAAATCCCAAAAGTAGCGCCAGCTGCGGAAGCGGATGGGATCAAACGGTTTGCGAGGGGCAGGGCCCTGGAAAGTCTCCCAATCAACCGTTCCAGGCAAATTAGGCTCGCGATTGATGTTAATGTTCCAGTACCACTCTGCCCGCACTATGTTGATCTCACCGATCACGCCTCCGTCGACAATGGCCTTGGCTTCGCGAACCAGCGGGGAACTGCGGCGCTGCATTCCTATCTGGACGATGCGGTCAGTCTTGCGCACTTCCTTCACCATGTTGGCGCCCTGCTGGATCGACCAGGACATTGGCTTCTCACAGTACGCGTCCTTGCCGGCACGGATCGCATCGATCAGGTGATCGTGATGCCAATGTTCAGGGGAAGCGATCAAAACAGCGTCGATATCGTGACGCTCGAGAACGCGGCGGTGATCGGTGTAGCCCTTGGCCGGCGAGCCGGCGATGTCCATTCCTTTTTGCAGGTTTACGTCATAGACATCGCAAACAGCGGCCCATTCCGCGCCCAGGTTCTTAAGGCGGTTCATATGCCCGCGCCCCATGCCCCCGGAGCCGATAATGCCCATGACCACGCGTTCGTTGGCCCCTAGCACTGGACGCGTGCGGGAAGTAGCGACGATGGCGGCTGCCGCTGCCGTTGTGCTGCGGACGAAATGTCGTCGAGTGATTCGGTGGGTAATCATGTCTTCCTCCTCAATAAGTAACAACGCTGCTTTCCAGCAAACTTGTCAGGGTACGCAATCCCCTAGCCTCATTTTGCCGCCACGAAGGTAATTTCCACCTGCGAGTCTCGCACAAGCTTTGATATTGCGATGCAAGTTCGCGCCGGCGGATCGGTCTTGAAGTAACTGCGATAGACCTCATTCATTTTGCCGTAGTCTTTGATGTCTGCCAGGTAGACCTTTGCCTCAACAACGTTGGAAAAATCCATGCCTCCAGCTTTGAGTGTCTGCCCAAGTCCGTCCATGACCTCTTTCACCTGCACTTCGACGCCACCTTGTGCGAAGCCAGCTTTTCCGGACGGGAAGAGAGTACTACCGATAACCACCGCTGGGCTTAAAATCGGATTAGGCCGGTCACCTTCGGGCCTGACAATACTCTGGCCGGGTCTCTTGGACTTGGAAGCGACGAAAGTGATCTCAATCGGGGGTTCGCCCGGCAAGGCATCCACTCCGACAGTTGTTCGGGCCGGTGGATCTGACTTGAAGTAGGTCTTGTACACTTCGTTCATCCGTTGAAAGCTGCTCATGTCTGTCAGATAAATGTTTGTCTTCACGACGTTGGAAAAGTCCATGCCCGCAGCCTTCAGATTCGCGCCGAGATTGTCCATGGCCTGCTTGACGTGTGCTTCAAAGTCACCTTGGGGAAACTCTTTGGACTTGTACTGACGGCTGCCTTGGCCCGAAAGGTAGAGCAGATCACCCACGAGCACTGCGCCCGGGAAAAGGTCGCCGGGCTTTGCCTTGATGTCTTTGGGGTAGACCTGTTTCCTCTTCGCTCGCGAGGCAATGAAGGTAATCTCTACATGAGACCCGCCAGGCAAGGCCGGAACCGCGATCGTAGTGCGGGCGGGTGGGTTCTTCGGGAAGTACGTTTTGTAGACTTGGTTCATTACCTGGAAATTCTTGATGTCTGTCAGATAAACATTTGAATTCACCACGTGGGAAAAGTTCATCCCTGCCTCTTTCAGCACGGCTCCCAAGTTCTCCAGCGACTGCTTCACCTGGGCTTCGAAGCCATTGGGATGCTCACCTGTCTTGGGATCCCGACTACCGGCGCCAGCCAGGTAGAGCGTGTCATCGGTCAGTATGCCTGGGCTGAGAATACCTCCCAGACGAGGTGCCGAACTCTGAGCAGGTGGCTGATCGGGGCGCGCTGGCCGAACTACTTTGCGGTCGGCCAGGTTTACAGTTATCGAGAGGAAAAGCAAAGCGAAAGCGCCAATCAAGGCGAAGCGGTAGGGAGCTTGAGGCATTGAAAACTCCTTGTAGAACCATGAAGAAAGAACTGGCAGGGCAGGGCTGCGCCGGTCTCGCCGTTTGCCCCTATTCCTGAAGCTGTTTTATCATAATCCGGCGCCTGTGCAATCCCGTCGATCTGGACATTAGACCAATGCCGCAAACAACCTCTCTACCCGAAGTTGGCAATCAGGAGCAGAATCAAGATCAGAAAGCACCACTATACAACCTTGTGCTGCTCAACGACGATGACCACAGCTATGACTATGTGATTGAGATGTTACAACGCATTTTCTGCTTTTCAGCGCAGCAAGCATATCAGCATGCCTTGGAGGTAGATCTGACCCAACGAACTATCCTAATCACCTGCGGCCTCGAGGAAGCCGAGTTCGGAAGAGACCAGATTCTGGCATATGGGCCTGATCCGCGCATCCGGCACTGCAAAGGTTCTATGTCTGCTGTTGTGGAGCCCGCTGCGGAATGATCCTTCATGGGCCGGGCAGAAGCCATCTGCGCCGGTGCGGGCCGCTGGCTTCCCTCAATTTTCGCGAAGCTGCTACAGTTCACCAGCCCCTGGGTCTTCTACCATTGCATCGACTTCGATTTCAACGAGCATTTCGGGACTGATCAGCCGACGAACTTCGACCATAGCTGTGGCAGGCCGGACATCTTGGAAAAACTCGCCATGAGCTTTGCCAACCTGTTCCCAATCGTCAATGTTCGTTACATAGATTCGCGTGCGTACCACACTCTTCAGACTTGCCCCGGCTGACGCCAGCGCACGCTCAACATTGCGCAACACCTGCACCGTCTGCGCGTAGGGATCACCCAATCCCACAATCTTCCCGTTGAGATCTGTAGCGGTTGTTCCGGAAACCCAGACATGTTGTCCGATGCGCACGGCACGCGAATAACCCACAATCGGCTCCCAGGGCGTGCCGGTGGAGATTCTGATTCGATCCATGCGGCCTCCAAACGAGCTGTGTAAGAACTGATTTGATCATACCGGGACGGCAGGTCCGACACAATGACCAAGCTTGGATTGGCTGAAGCAGCATCGACGGTTCGGGTTGCTGGGCCTGCCTCCTTGCTGCTGCACATTCGCAAGCCTTAGCTCGTCACCGGCCAGGCAGCGACGCTCCAGGCTTCCGAAAACTGACGGCTGAGAATCCCTTAAGGTCCATCTCATCCAGCCTCCCGCAGCCACCACGGCTTGACAATCCGGAAGTCGCGCAGCTATGGTTAGTCCCGCTTGCTGACTCCGTGAACACAATACCTGTTGATCTTTGGCCTGGAGGTGTGGAATGAATCGCAGGGACCTCTTGAAATCGTTGCCTGTCATGGCTGCCGCTGCATTCTTGCCCGCCTGGGCATCCGGTCGGCCTGGCGGTGCTCTCCAGTCCAGGCTCCGCACTGCGATCTGTGCCTATTCGTTTCGAGAGGCACTGAAGAACAAGACGATGTCGTACGACGATCTGGTTCGCTTGGCCGTGGAACTAGATGTCGACGGGCTCGACCTGACGGTCTATTGGTTTCCAGATACAACCGATGAATTCCTGTTGCCGCTGCGCCGCCTAGCCTACAAGAACGCTGTAGAGATCTACAGCATCTCCATTCGGTCAGACATGTGCCGTCCAACCCCTGAACTACAGGACCGCGAAGTGGCTTGGCTCCAGAAGTGGGTTGAGGTCGCTGCAAGATTGGGCGCAGGTCACATCCGGGTCTTCGGAGGAGAAGTTCCTAACGGCACGACTGAAGATCAAGCCGCGCAGTGGGTAGTGAGCATCTTGAAGCGGGCTGGAGAATATTCCGGGCGCAGGGGCATTATTCTTGGACTGGAGAATCATGGCGGGATCACGTCGAAGGCAGAACGAGTTATCCAGATCGTGAAGCAGGTGAATTCTCCCTGGGTTGGCATCAATCTCGACACAGGCAACTTCGACGACAACGGCTACTCTCAGATCGAAGCCTGTGTGCCCTATGCTGTCAATGTCCAGTTCAAGGCGGAAATCAAGGAGAACGGGCGGGAGCTGCCCGCGGATTGGAACCGCATTATGAGCCTGCTGGCAAAGGGTGGCTACAAGGGTTACCTGGCGCTGGAGTACGAGGCCGACGAAGCAGCTTCAATCGCGGTGCCGCGGCTGACAAAACAGCTCAGCGAAGTAGCCAGAAAATACTCCGCGCGGTAGCTCAAAAGCCAACCCAACAAATTGATATCCCGTAAACCAGCATTCTGGATTCTGCTCAGCCTGACCTTTGCAGGCGGCGTTTTTTTTACCTTCCGTTACTTCTCCGAAGCTTTTCCAATCGTCACACTCGATTTGCGCATGGACCGGGTCTCGGCACTCGAAGCGGCGCGATCTCTCGCTGACAAGAGGCATTGGGGACCGCAGGGGTTTTCCCAGGTGGCTTCTTTCGAACTGGATTCCCATGTGCAGAGCTATATCGAGCTGGAAGTGGGCGGCAGCCGCGGTTTCAGCAACCTGCTACAGGAACGTCTCTACCTGCCTTACACGTGGCAGGTCCGCCAGTTCAAGGAGGGAGAAACCAACGAAACGCTCGTCCTGTTTACACCTGAAGGGCATCCGTATGGCTTCCGCGAGAAGCTGCCGGAAGCGGCCCCAGGTGCCGGCCTGAAGCCGGAGGCAGCCCGCCAGATCGCTGAGCGAGCTGCCACAGAGAACTGGGGTGTAAATCTCGCTGAGTATGTTTTAGTGGAGCCCTCGCAGGAAACGCGATCCGGTGGGCGCATCGACCATACCTTCGTCTACGAACGTCCCAACCGAAAGATCGGCGAAGGTCTCTACCGATTGCGGTTGGTTGTGGGAGGCGACAAGCTGACAGAGCTTGCGCATTTCATCAAAGTACCGGAGGCCTTCGGGCGGCGTTATGAGGAAATGCGATCGTCGAACGAGACTATAGCCACGCTCGCCTCCTTCGCGATGCTGCTCTTCTATATCCTTGGCGGGTGTGTTGTGGGCCTGTTTTTCCTGCTGCGGCAGGGATGGATTTTGTGGCGAGCGCCTCTCCTGTGGGGCTTCTTCGTTGCTCTTCTGAATCTAGTGGCCGGCTTGTGTGAAATGCCACTCAGATGGCGGTATTACGATACGGCGCTTTCAGCTCGGGAGTTTCTTGTACAGCAATTGCTGTCAGAAGTGGGTGGTTGCCTGCTATGGACACTGCTGCTTACGCTGACCTTCATGGCAGCGGAAAGCCTAACCCGTCGGGCATTCCCTCATATGATCCAATACTGGAAATTGTGGTCAGCCGAGGCGGCCAGCTCGACCGCGGTCTTGGGCAGAACGGTCGGGGGATACCTCATTGTCGGTTTCGACTTTGCTTTTGTGGTGGCCATCTATTTTCTCACGACCCGCCACTTCGGTTGGTGGACTCCGTCAGACGTCCTGTTTCAACCGAATGTCCTTGCCACCTACTTCCCGTGGGTTTCACCCATCGCGCAATCGCTGCGAGCCGGCTTTTGGGAAGAGTGCCTTTTCCGGGCGGTGCCCTTAGCGGGAGCCGCTTTGTTAGGACAGCGATTTGGCGGAAGGAAATGGTTCATCGCCGGGGCCTTCCTGATGCAGGCTTTGATCTTTGGAGCTGGTCATGCCAACTACCCCAGCCAGCCGTCCTATGCCCGTTTGGTAGAGCTGATTGTCCCGTCGTTCGTTTTCGGAGGCATCTATCTCGTCTTCGGATTGTTGCCCGCAGTGATTTCTCACTTTGTTTTTGACGTCGTTTGGTTCTCCATTCCGCTCTTTGTATCTACCGCCAGGGGCATCTGGATCGATCAGACTCTGATCGTTCTGCTCACGCTGACGCCGGTTTGGGTTGTGCTGCGCTCCCGGCTCAAACTGGGCCGTTGGGGATCACTGTCCGAAGATTGCTACAACCACTTCTGGCGACCGTCGGAACGACTGGCGCCCGAGGCCCGCGAGAATGCTGGAGGAGTTGTAGCGAGCCACCCAGTGCTTTCGCGGGGTTGGTTGCTTGGAATCGGAGGCGCTGGGCTGGCGTTGTGGCTGCTGTCGACAGGTTTCAAACAGGAAGCGCCGCGATTAGGAGTCGGCAGGCAAGAGGCGGCCCGACTGGCTTCGCAAGCTTTGGAGAAGCAGGGCGGCAAACTAGCCGGAGACTGGAGAGTCCTGCCATCGCTGCAGGGCGGCGTCGACACAGAGGATCGATTCGTCTGGCAGTCGGGCGGACGCGAGATCTATCGCCGCCTCATGGCAAGCTACATTGCGCCCCCAGGCTGGAATGTCCGCTTTGCCCGTTTTGAAGGCGACATTGTTCAGCGAGCCGAGGAATTTGGAGTCGCAGTAGTAAGAGATGGGGAAGTGGTTCGGGTACGCCACCGATTGCCCGAGTCCGCGCCCGGACCAAGGTTGGCTGAAGCTGAAGCCCGACTGCTGGCTCTCCAGGCGGTGGAGACGCAGTTCAAGATCAAGAGCGGCCAGCTGCAGGAGATTTCTGCCGTGGTCTCCAAGCTGCCGAACCGGAGTGATTGGGCCTTCACTTTTTCAGATCCACAGAACTATCCAATGAAGGAAGGCCAGGCCCGCATCTCTGTCAATATTGCCGGAGACCAGATCTCTGACACCTATCGCTTTGTCTTTGTTCCGGAGGAGTGGAGACGGAAGGAACGCAGCCAGCGGAACATTGCGGGCCTGATTCGCATTGCCTGCTGGTCCTTGCTCGGGCTTGCCTGGCTGGCGGCCGCAATCATGGCCGTCGTGCAGTGGAGCAGGCGGAATTTCTCAGTTAGGGTTTTCCTGCAGTCAGGAGTTTTGCTGTTTACAGCACTGGCCCTCAGCCGGCTGAACCAATGGCCTGAGATCCAGGCCGGTCTCTCCACCGCTGAACCCCTCAGTAATCAACTGATGGTGATCGTAGCTGGAGGACTCGTTGGAGCTCTGCTCCAGGCTGTGCTCTTCGCCTTGATACTCGGTTATCTGGCCAGAACAAAGCCCGAAGAGGTCACGACCGGCGTCTGGGAGGGCTGGATGCGTGGTGCCGCTGTTGGATTGAGTGTGGCAGGCTGTACTGCTTTGTTTGCAAGACTGCTTGCTCCCAGCCTGGCGCCTGAGTTTGCCAACCAGAGTCACGCGGGAACCTGGCTTCCATGGCTGAGCGGTCTTGTCGGTGGAGTGAACATTTTTGTGACCAGCACTGCTACAGTCCTGTTGGTGTTCGCGGTGCTCTGCAAACTCCCGGCGGCAGGAGCACTGAAAAGCAAGCGCCTGATCCTCTTGTTCGTAGTTTTTGGACTCGTTGTGACAGGCATGGATGAGATCGAGACTCTCACCTATTGGCTCGCATCGGGGTTTCTTCTTGGAGTGCTTCTGTGGTTGGCCTTTGCATATGTTTTCAGGACACAGCTCTCGATTGTGCCTACCGCTGTGGCCTCTGTTCTGATCCTTGGTGCAGTCATCCAAACAGCCTACCTGGCCTTTCCTTCGACGCTGCTCTGCGGCGTGGCAGAGAGTGCGGCAATTGCTGTGCTGGCTACTTTCGCGCAGGTCCGGCTTGGTCGAAACGAGCTCACTGGTGCCAGGGGAACTCGATGAAGCAACGTTTTATTCTCATGATTGTGCTGTTGCTCTCGATTTCACGCATTCACGGCTGGAGTCAAAGCGATTTGGCCGGAACTTCTAGCAAAGCCCTCCTCGTGGCGCATCGCGGCGCTTCCGGGTATGCGCCCGAGCACACGAAAGCAGCCTACGAACTAGCCATCAGCCAGGGCGCCGATTACGTGGAGCAGGACCTCCAGTTGACAAAGGATGGGGTATTGATTTGTTCCCACGACCCGGAACTCTCCCGCACGACGAATGTCGCTGAGGTGTTTCCCGAACGGGCCACAGTTCGTGACGCCGAGGGCAAGGGAGTCGCGACGAAGGGTTGGTATGCTGTGGACTTTACCCTGGCAGAGATCAAACGGCTGGACGCAGGCTCCTGGTTCAATCGTGCGAACCCGTTCGCCGCACAGGAAAGTTTCGTGGGCCTCAAGATCCTCACACTGGACGAAGCGATAAGCCTCATTGCCAAACGCGCCAAACTGTACATGGAAACGAAAAACGTGCCCTTCTATGAATCTGAGGGGAAAGACATGGTAGGGACGCTCGTTTCCGTGCTTAGGAAACGAAAGGTCGTAGTCGCCAGATCCCGCGTTGTGAAACTGCCAAGGATCTTCATCCAGTCGTTCACGAAATCCAGTCTTCTCAAACTTCGCAGCCTGGCGCCGGAGTATCCACGGATACAGCTGCTGCCGATGGAGGACCTGGACCGTCGAGCCAATACGACTCGTGTGACGGGTGAACTTGCCCGCGAGGTAGCTGAGTATGCTGAAGGTGTGGGCCCTGCCAAGGAGATGTTGCAATCCTCCAGTGACGTTGAGACGTTTCACGATGCCGGCTTGAAGATCCATGCGTTTACCTTCCGAGGTTCCACTACGGCTTCCAAACGGAAGCCGCTGAACCATCTTGAAGCCAACGGCAGGAGCTTGAAGCAGAATATTCTCGACGAGATCCGGCAGTTCATGGATCTCGGGATCGACGGCGGATTCACCGATTATCCAGACCTTTGGAAGGAAGCTGCCACAGCTCCTTCTGGAGCTCGTTGACACCTGATTTTCCGGTCGGCTAAGATGAGCTTGCTTCTTGAGCAAGCCGATGCAGTTCTGACGAGGTTGGAGATCATGGAGACACGGACGGATCGCCCTTTGATGCGAGCGGAGCTTACCCCCATTGCCGACAAAGTGCTTTCAGGGCAGCGTTTGTCTTTCGAGGAAGGCGTGACGCTCTACACCACGCCTGATCTTCACACCGTGGGTCGGCTGGCCAATTGGGTTCGTGAAAACTGCAACGGAAATGTTGGCTACTTCAACATTAACCGGCATCTGAATCCGACTAATGTCTGTGTGGTGGATTGCAAGTTTTGCGGCTTTGCCCGAAAGCCCAACAAAGGCGGCTATACCATGACTTTGGAAGAGGCCTACCACCATGCTGCCGAGGGGTATACTGAAGCCGTAACCGAGCTGCATATTGTCGGCGGCCTTCATCCGTATCTTTCATTCTCTTACTTTACAGACCTGCTGCGAGGGCTCAAGGAACGCTTCCCGAAGGTTCATCTGAAGGCATTCACGATGGTGGAAATCGACTTCCTGGCAAGGCGTGCAAAATTGTCGATTGAAGAAACAATTCAGGCGCTGAAGGAAGCAGGAATGGATAGCTGTCCGGGTGGAGGCGCCGAAATTTTCGCCGAGCGAGCGAGAGAGATTATTTGTGATCATAAAGTCTCAGCCGAACGTTGGCTTGAGATTGCCCGCAAAGTGCACCAGGCTGGGCTGAGATCCAATGCAACGATGCTCTACGGCCACGTAGAGACTGTGGAAGAACGCGTTGATCACTTGATTCGCCTTCGTGAGCTGCAAGATGAGACCGGAGGCTTCCAATGCTTTATCCCTCTGGCTTTTCATCCCGTCAACACCCAGTTGAGTCATCTCCCCGCACCGACGGCCATGCTGGATCTTCGGACCATTGCCGTGGCGCGGCTGATGCTCGACAATTTTTCACACATCAAGGCTTACTGGATCATGATTGGCGCCAAGACGGCCCAACTCGGTTTGAATTTTGGCGCTGATGACCTGGACGGCACCGTCGTCGAGGAGAAGATCGTCCACATGGCCGGCGCCCAGACTCCGGTGGGCATGACCCGCACCGAGATCGAGCATCTCATCCGCGAGGCTGGCCGCGACCCAGTCGAGCGGGATACCCTCTATCGTCCCGTGCACCGGGCTGCAGCGGCCTAGCGCTTCACTTCGATTTTCCCGACCCATGTTTACCCTGCCAAACGCTGGCTTTGTGCCGAAGGACGCGATGAATTCCTTGAGCTGTATGGAGCTGTCTCCGCAGGACGTCCACTTCGGAATCTGCGGACCTGATGGCAAATCCCGGGTTCGCACGTCCACTGGGACGCAACCGCTCCGATTCCGTGTGTAAAATTGCAGAAGGATTGTTCAAGATGTCGTCTGAGGTTGACATCACCCTTTCCGGCTGGAGGACTCTGCGATGTCACAACCCGAGGTCTGGCTGCGAGGCCCAATTTCAGGCATTTGCCCGGCTTTGATGCCAGTAGCCCATGCCCTGCTGCAGGCACGCGAAGACGGAGAGCGAGTAGCCGCCACACTCACGGTGGAAGAACTATGGAGAAAGCCTGGAGGCGCAGCTTCGGCGGGTTTCCACCTGAGGCACATCGCGGGCAGTGTGAGCCGGCTATTAACCTACGCTCGTGGGGGTCAGCTTGACGAGAGCCAGCGGAGGGCATTGGCCAGTGAGCAGGAACCCGGCCATCCGCCGCAGGATTCCCCAGTTCTGGTACAAGCGCTGCGGGAGACCGTCGACAGCGCCATGCGGCAACTGCAAGAAACACCTGCGGAGTCGCTAGCGGAGGAGCGTCGTGTCGGCCGGGCCGGGCTGCCGTCAACGGTCCTGGGACTGCTTTTCCACGCGGCAGAGCATGCCCAGCGCCACACTGGCCAATTGATCACGACCGTCAAGATTGTTCAGAGCGGGAAGGGCGGAGAATGAAGAATCGGGGAGAATGCCAAAGCATTATGCTTCCAACTCAATCTGGGGCCGCGGTTTTCTGAGGAGTTCTTCCGTGATTTCAGTCTGTCCCACCGACATTCCCCGGTAAAACTCCATCATCTCTTCGACGAAGTTGCCAACGTTCAATCCCAGGAATGTCTGCGGCAACTGACTAAACTGCTTGAGCGCCTTCTGCAAGCAGCTAAGCGCTCCTTCCAGATTGTCATTTCCGAAGTGGTAGAGCGAGACAGCCGACATAATGAGTGCCTGGTAGAAGACCTTGTTCTTGCCCTTCGCGTCGCCCCAGACTTCCTCCCAAACGTCGTGGCATTCAAAGTAGAAACCTCGGTTGAAGAGCCGCAGTCCTTCGAAGAACTCCGGAGGGTGAGAGTGTGAAGCCATGCTACAAGGCCTCCTCAGAGGTATTGTCCAAAATGATGCTAGTATAGGGTGACATCGTCTGAGGGTTTTGAAGGAGAGTGGATCTCATGAATCGTGTTATGAGCAGGGTCATTGCTTTCGCATGGCCGCTGGTTTTCGGGTCGATTGGATTGTCTCAAACCGGCCAGGACGCTGAGCGCAAAATCATTGAGTATTTGAAGGCGAATATCAAAGCTGGCGAGCCTGTCATTGTTTCCAGGCTGCACAATGAGGTTTTCACGGCGCCAGAGGAGCGCAAGGTGCTCGACCGTCTTTACAACATCTTCTTTAAGGTCCCTGCTTACATCGTCCAGTACTACGTCAGCTCCAACAAACCGCCCACACTGAAGGAGATTGAGCACCAGTTCCGTCTGCCCATTGAAGGAGAGGCCGATGTCATCCTCAAGATCATTGAGTATGACCGCCGTGTTCCGAAGTTCATCACCCGCGACCCCAAAACGGGCGAGATCGCACAGGTGGATATCGAGAAGGTCCAGGCAGATCCACGCTTTAACAAAGTCATTGAGAGAAGCATCGCTGGCTGGGAGGGGAAGACGGCGCCGCCGTTTACAGCCCGCCTAATGGATGGTCGTGAGATCAAGTCTTCCGACCTGAAGGGCAAGCTTCAACTTGTCTATTTCTGGTTTACGCATTGCCCGCCATGCGTTCAGATCACTCCGCACTTGGTTGCATTGCAGCGCAAGTTTGGGGGCCGCAACTTCACTGTGGTCGGACTGAACGCGGACAACGTGCTTGAACTGGGCTATGAAGACTCTGAACGCACGGCCTATCTGGACAAGCACAAGGTCAATTTTCCGGTCGGGCATCTCACAAGTGAAGTACAAGCCGCTTACGGAGGCGTGCAACTTTTTCCAACATTGTTCCTGGTCGACAGGGAAGGAACCATTCGAGCCCACTTTGTAAACTACCAGGATGAAGCCACACTGGAGAAGGCTATTGAAAGCGCTCTGCAGTCAGGAACCGGAGAATGAAAAGGCAGTCGCCCAAGCCCTTGAGATTTCAGCGTTCAGAGACGCTGCAAAAAAGGATTCAACCGTCTCTCCTGGCCAATGGTAGTAGGCTGGCCGTGGCCGGGATAGACCAGCGTTTGGTCGTCCAAGTGCAAAAGTTTTTCGCGGATGGACTGCAGAATGGCCTCCTGCGAGCCACCCCAAAGATCGGTCCGACCGATGCTGCGATGAAAGAGCGTGTCCCCGGAAAACAAACGCCCGCGGGCTTCAGGCAAATGGAGACAAACACTTCCCGGTGTGTGACCCGGTGTGAATAGCACCTCGCCCGAGTGCTGTCCAAAACGGATCGCGTCTCCCTGGCTCACGAAATTGTCGATTTTGGTGGCTACAGGAACCGAAATGCCTAGCCACGCCGCTTGGACCGGCAGATTTTGGTAAAGGACCACGTCCTCTTCATGAAGCAGCGCCTGGGCCCCAGTGACTTGCTTCATCTTCTCCAGGTCTCCAACGTGATCAATATGGGCGTGAGTGCTGAGAATATATTTGACGTTGAGACCGTGCTTCTCAAGCAGAGGTACAATCAGGTCTGCTTCGTCTCCCGGGTCGATGAGCAAAGCTTCACGGGTTTCTTCGCACCCAAGAACATAGCAGTTGCATTGTAACGGACCGACAGCTACGGTTTCAAAAATCAAGCGTCCTCCAAAACTTTGACAAATGTAAGAGAAGTTCCAGTATGAATTTTGGGTTCCGGCAGATTCTACTTCAGTCCGGTCAATTTCTCGACGAGCTTCTTAGGCTCTTGCATCAGGCACCTCCCGGCTGTTGAGCCCTCAGCGTTCCGATGCAATCGGGACACTCAGAGCGGTGCTCTGAGGATGCTAAGAAGGCAACCCAGCAGGACTCAGCTTCCGAGGAGCTTCATCGACTTCGGCAATAAACGAGCAAAGCATTCCGTGGGACTCAGGCGGCGAGTCCACGCGAGAACGAGAATCCGAGATGGATTCTCCATGAAGTTCGAAGCGTTGCCGCCCTCGCGCAAACTCTCTCCATTTCGGACAGCGTCTCGCCCATCAATCCTGGATCTGGCGGAAGGTGTCAGGAAAGGTCCAAGCTCTTCATTATCCGACAAACTTCATCAGGCTGGTTTGAGATGATGCCGTCTATGCCGTACTCCAGCATCCGGCGAATGTCGCGTGGCCGGTCAACGGTCCATGCGAAGACTCGACCGTATAGCTCCTGCAGTTGCGCGGTTCTCAACTTTGTCAGGCATTGAAAATCCAGATAAACGTCGCGGAATTCCAACCCGATCGCAGCGGCTTTCGCGAGATTGCCTGGTGTTTTTGACACAACTCCCAGAGACAGGCCGGTGCGCAGATTGTGCAACTGCAGCAGGAGACTGAGATCGAACGAAGTAGCAAGGACCTGCCGGTGATTAGACTGCTGCTTTAGAAAACCCGCCATCTTTTCGAAACTACGAATTACCTTAATCTCGACCATGATGCCAACTGCTGGCGGAATGACTTCAAAGGCTTCAGAAAGGGTGAGCAAGCGGTGCTTCCCGCGAAGAGGCACCGATTTGAGGATTGCTGCGGGCGTCTTGCGAACAATTTCACGCCGCGCAGAGATGCGTCCGAGATGCGAATCGTGGATGACGATAAACTCGCCGTCGAGGGACTCGTGCACATCCAGCTCGATCATGTCTACGCCAAAGCCAACGGCCTGCTCGAAGGAAGCTTGAGTGTTTTCCAGCGCGTGGGCTGCCGCGCCGCGATGTCCGATTACGAGGGGTCTCACGCGGTTTTGGGTCGAATGAAGAGACTGCGGAAAAAACCGCCCGGTTTGCGACAGGTAACTGGACGAACCTTGATGATGTCGAAGTTCATGCTCAGGTCGAAATCTTTGGGCTGAATCTGCGAATGGTGATAGGGAATGGTCTTCTTGAACTGAGGGTCATAATAATGCAGCACCTCGAGGCCGGCTTGGCCGAACGCCGCCGCCAGCAGGCTGGAGCAAGTGTACTTGTCGCCTTCGCATCGGCCGATATCTTGGGTCGGTGACACAGGCTCTAAGAAAGGAAGGCTGACGAATTCCAAGACGTTCTCAAGGTCGTAGGGAAGTCCAACCTTTCCCAAAGCCCAGCGAATGACTGATTCTCTCGGAATGCGAGTGAGGTTTCTGGGACGGCAGACACGCAGGTTGCAGCCTTCGTATTTCTTCAGACCCCCCAGGATGATGCCCCGGCCCATGATGGCTTCGACTAAGCAGGGCTGCTCCTCCACAACTGCTGCAGGCTTCGTCGCTGCAAGACGGGACTGGTCTCCCACGAACAGAGCGCAATGACTCCAAGTGTGTGAGCTGTAAACCTTAATCCAGTCACTGACGCCGTAGTCTCCATCGACCAGGATTACGTCGCCCGGCAACAGCTTTCGATTGAGGTCACGCAGGTCATTGGGGTAGTGCAGGTTGTACAGCAGCTTCTTTTTGTTGACCTTCTTCACGAGGAACACGCCCAGCCGCATCTTGGACGCTCTCAGGATGGAAATCTTCAGCTTTCGCAGAGCCCTTGACCTCATGGCGGCCTCCAGCGCTGAACTCTCTCTCTGCTAAGAGTTCGCTACTTACTTATCGGTTGCCAGAATCAGAAGATATACCCCCATTCGACTAGAGATCTTCCAATCTGACCTAGCCTAGGCAGATTACTGAAAAACTCGAAGCCTGCTCTCTAACGCTCGTGGAAAACGGAGCCTGCATTGAAGCTAAAGCAGTTACAGTACCGCACGCGTGAGCGAGCGGCGCCTGGACTCTTGTCCAGAGAGCTTCTCAGCAACCTGCTAGTCAGGCGTCTAGCCGCCAAGTCCTTGTCGCTGGCCCGCCTGGTTCTGTCCAAATGGGCTACAATTATGCGCCGTCGGCGCCAGAGCCGAAGCTCGACAGCCAAGGAAGCGCTCTAGGGTTGCGACCTGGCTGACTTCTATCAGGAGGAAGTAGACGTGTCGATACTGAAAGTTGCCAAACTCGGAAATCCCGTGCTTAGAGAGGTGGCACCTTTGGTGCCGGCAGACGCGATTAAGGGGCAAGAAATTCAACGGTTAGTGCAGGACATGGTGGAAACCATGCGCGAATACGGTGGCGTTGGACTTGCTGCCCCTCAAGTGCACCGTTCGCTGCAGATTGCGGTCATCGAGGAACTGGAGGGCTCGGAAAAAGGCAGGAAAGCTGCTCTTCAGGTGCTAATTAATCCAACGCTAACTATCTTGGCTGAGAGGCTTGAGGAGGACTGGGAAGGCTGTCTCAGCATCCCAGATCTGCGAGGGCGAGTGCCAAGATACCAGGAGATTCGCGTACAAGCCCGTGATCACACTGGCAGGAAAGTGGAGTTCAAGGCGAAGGGCTTTCATGCCAGAGTGATTCAACACGAGCACGACCATTTACTGGGAAAGGTTTTCTTCGATCGGATGCGCAACTTCGAGTCTCTCACGTACCTTCGTGAATTCTCCCGTTACTGGAAGAAAGAAGACGATGTGTGACCAAGGCCAAATGAGCGTCTGATGCTTCAAGAGGTGTCTGTCGCAACCTCCAGGCTACCAGTCAAACTCGCGCTCTACCCTCCTTAGACCAGAGCACCATTCGAAGTGAAGAACGCCTCCCGCTCGAGTTTGTCCATGTATTTATCCACGGCGATGCGCTCCTGCACCCTTCCCTCGTCGTACTCCCGAAAGTTGGCGATAATCGGAACCGACAGGTACATCCAGTTTTCAGACCCACAAGTTGAGCACGACAAGTTGCCTGCAGACGACACCGATAGAGTTCGATTTGCGTCGCAGTTTGCACAGAAGATAATGCGGTTTTCCAAAGTCCTTCTGACGCTGATCTGTGGCGCCTTGCCAAGCCTCAGCCAGAATTTTTTCGTCATGATTTTATTGTCCTTGTCCTTACCTCTCGCTCTCAAGCCTCAAAGCCCTTCAGCAGTTCTTAAAGCCTGAGATCCTCCGCGCATTCCCAGCGGGAGTCACTGTGCCATTACTGCCTTCTGGATTCTATTCCAGCAGTTCCTACACCAAATTATAAGATAGCTCAACCGCTGGAAAAGTTTCCTACCCGTAAGTGTTTGCTAACCAATAGACCGCATCCACGGCGAAGTTCTCTTTTGCCATACGTTGTGCAAGACTCCCAGTTTTCGGAGATTCCGGCGATCTGACGCGAGCGAGCAATCTACGCGTCACCAAACAAGAAGGATAACCCGAACTCAGAGCGAGACCCCAGTCGAGACCAGCTTCCGGTCAAAAAGTCTCGAAAAGAGACCGGTAGGGTAATAAGTGGCAGATCACTACCGCGCCATCGGATGTGCGGGGCGCTGGAGGGAAGAACGATCAGACTTGAAGTTTCTCCCAATTGGCGGAGACGGGGGAGTGTTTTGAGTTTCATTCTTTCGGCAGGGCCAGAATCGTTTGGCTATGTTCCACCCGCTCACGCTTCACTGTCTTGAGACATAAAGAGGGAACTCTCTGACGAGATCGGCAATGCGTTCCCGAACCCGGGAGTGCAAGACCTCATTCTGGATGTCGTCGAGGACGTCTGCGATGAGCAAGCCGGTCGTTTTCATTTCGTTCTCTTTCATGCCTCGGGTCGTCAGGGCAGGAGTTCCAAGGCGGATGCCACTTGTCACCATCGGCGTGTTGGTATCGTAGGGAATGGTATTTTTGTTCACAGTTATTCCTGCGCTTTCCAGAGCCCTTTCCGCCTGTTTGCCCGTGATGCCTTTCGAGAAAACATCCACTAGCAACAAGTGGTTGTCGGTTCCCCCGGACACAATGCGGTAGCCGCGAGCCTTGAGCGTGTGCGCAAGAACTTTGGCATTGTTGATGACCTGCTGGATATACAACTTGTATTCCGACTGCAGAGCTTCCTGGAAAGAGACCGCTTTCGCAGCAATGATGTGAACCAAGGGGCCGCCTTGGGTTCCCGGGAATACGGTTCTGTCGAGGTCCTTAGCGAAGGATGCTTTGGACATGATCATCCCGCCACGAGGTCCCCGCAGGGTCTTGTGAGTCGTGGTGGTGACAAAATCGCAATGAGGCACGGGGCTCGGATGCAGACCGACGGCGACCAACCCCGCGATGTGCGCAATGTCAGCCATCAGAAGCGAGCCGGTGCTTCGGGCAATCCTGCCAATTCGCTCGAAATCGATGACGCGTGGATACGCGCTGGCTCCCACCACGATCAACTTTGGTTTTTGCTCGTGAGCCAGTCGTTCGAGTTCCTCATAATCCAGGGTCTCGTCCTCTTTGCGGACGCCGTAGGGAACGATCCGATACATCTTGCCGGAGAAGTTGAGGGGGTGACCGTGGGTGAGGTGACCACCGTGGGACAGGTTCATGCCCAGGACCGTGTCACCAGGAGCGAGCACTGTCATATAAACTGCCACGTTCGCTTGTGTGCCTGAATGCGGTTGCACGTTCACATGTTCGGCGCCAAACAGCGCCCTTGCACGTTCGATGGCTAGCGTCTCGACCACATCAGTGTATTCGCAGCCGCCGTAGTAGCGCTTGCCGGGGTATCCCTCCGCATATTTGTTGGTAAACACGCTACCCATAGCTTCGAGCACTGCCTCGCTGACAAAGTTCTCAGAAGCAATGAGCTCGAGTTGTGAAGCCTGGCGCCGCGTTTCGTGGGAGATGGCGTCGAAGACCTTAGGGTCGACACTCTGCAATCTTGCGGCCACCCGCGTATTGGCTGTGATTGACATCAGGATCATCCTTTGTTGTGAATTGGAGTGCCGGCGAGGTCCGCGTCGCTGAGGCTCATCAGAACAGCGTCAGCGAGAGGCACAATTCTCCGTGGTCACTGGTGCCCAAACAGCTCTTATCTTATCGAAGAATCCTTTTGATAGCAACGCACTCGACAAAGTCCTTCTTCTCTGTATTCCCGCGTCTGGACTGGATTTTTGGGAATCTTGCCAGGAGAATCTCCTTGACCCTCCCAGGAAGATAAACTAGTTTACCTCCGCGTTGCGTCCGGCAAAGTGCCTCCTGCCGCGACGTCACTCTAAGGAGTTTCCATGCGCTGGAGCCAGATGTTCATCCCGACCCTGCGGGAAGCACCCTCCGATGCGGAGGTTGCCAGCCACGTCTTGCTCTTGCGGGGCGGCTACATACGCCAACTGGCAGCTGGCATATACTCCTATCTGCCATTGGCCCAGCGCGTCCTGAACCGGATCACGCAGATCATCCGCGAAGAACTGGATGCGATGGGCGGCCAGGAATTCCATTTGCCGGCACTGCAACCGGCGGAGCTATGGCAGGAAAGCGGACGCTGGGAAGGTATGGGACAAAACATGTTCCGGCTGAAAGATCGGGCTGGTCGGGACATGTGCCTCGGCATGACACACGAGGAAGTCTTCACCACAATTGCCCGCAACGAAGTTCGTTCCTACCGGGACTTGCCGCAGATCTGGTATCAGATTCAGACAAAATTTCGCGACGAACCACGGCCAAAATCAGGCCTGTTGAGAGTGCGCCAGTTCAGCATGAAGGACTCATACTCTTTTGACCTGGACTGGGACGGGCTCGACATCAGCTACCAGAAACACTATGCATTGTATTGCCGCATCTATGACCGTTGCGGGCTGAAGTACCGTGTCGTGGAGGCTGACAGCGGCATGATGGGCGGGAGGCAGTCGCATGAGTTTATGGTCGTCACGGATGCTGGCGAAGATCAGATTGCCCACTGCGACTGCGGCTACGCCGCCAATCTCGAGAAAGCCGTTGCCCGCCTGGATTTGATTCATGACGAACGTGCAGTGGACCAACCTGAGTTGGTTTCTACCCCAGGACAGAAAACCATTGAAGAGGTCTCGCGGTTCCTGGGAATCCCGGCCTGGCAGCAGGTCAAGACTCTGGTTTACATCTCGGGGAAGGCACCTGTACTGGCTCTGGTGCGCGGGGATCATCAGCTGAACGAAACCAAGCTCCAGGCGGCACTGGGCGCCGAAGTCCGGCCAGCCAACGCTGAAGAGATCCGCGAGACTCTCGGGGCTTCCGCGGGATCATTGGGACCTGTCGGAGTATCAAAGATCCGCATCGTTTCCGACGATGCGTTACGGGGCCGAAAGAACCTCACTTGCGGCGCCAATCGCGACGATTACCACTTCACGGGTGTGACACCGGATCGCGATTACATGGCGCAGTACTTTGATCTGCGACTCGTTCAGGCGGGTGAACCCTGTAAGCAGTGTGGTAGAGCTCTGAGAATCAGCAAGGCGCTCGAAGTGGGGCACATTTTCAAGCTCGGGACGAGGTATTCGGAGAGCCTCGGCGCCAGCGTCCTGACACCAGAAGGCAAATCTGTTCCGATCGTCATGGGCAGTTATGGCATCGGCGTTGAGAGAATTCTGGCAGCTGTTATCGAGACCTCACACGACGCAGAGGGTATCTGCTGGCCGGTCTCGATCGCTCCGTTCCAATGTCTCATCTCTCTGCTCAACACCAAGGAAGAGGGATTGGCAAATGCCGCTGAGAAAGCTTACAAGGAGCTGCGGGCTCTTGGTTTGGAGGTGCTGCTGGACGACCGAGACGAGCGCCCAGGCGTCAAGTTCAAGGACGCTGACCTGATTGGCATTCCGTACAGGGTCAATTTTGGAAGCAAGAGATTCAAGGAAGGCAAGGTAGAGTGGGTCGAGCGTGCTTCCAAGAAAATCGAAGACATCTCAGTCGATCAGTTGGCTGCCAAGGCTTCAATGCTCGTGAGGGGGCATATAAATTGAAGACCTGTCATGCAGGACTCAGGGTTCACAAACAGACTGGCAAAGGCAACTTGGGTTGTTTGTTCAGTCTGCTGATCGTTGCCGGACTGGGGTATCTCGGCTACAAGTTCGCGCCGCACTACGTCGATCACTTTCGTCTCAAGGATGCCATGGAGGAAATTGCGGTTCACCGCGCAGTGGGCAGCCGCAGCGGCGCAACGAACAAAGCGATTCAGAATGAGGTGCTGGAGAAAGCCAAGGAACTGGGCATTCCGCTAAAACGGGAAGGTATTAGGGTTCAGCAGGAACAAGATCGCGTTTCCATTACCGTGAAGTATACGATCCCAGTGGCATTGGCGAATCACGTCTACGACTGGAACTTCGAGTTTGCCACCCACAACTAGGGTCAACGGCGCAAGCTTCAGTGCCTCTTTTCGCAGATCTTCCCCTCAGTTGTTTTTCTTCAACAGGACTCCAAGCAGCAGAACTGCTATTGCTCCAAGCAGCCATTCGATGCGCCAGAACTGAATGATCTGCCATTCGGCAATTGTCTTGGGAGTCATGCGGATTCCCACGAATAGCGAGATCAAGGCAAAAATGCCTGCGAGCAGCATGCAGATCAAAACAGGCGTTTCGATGTCCGTCTCAACGACGGCAGTCTTCACAGTTTTCATAAGCCGGCTCAATTCGGACCCAAATGCCCAGCGACCACATACGTGGCAAAACTCGGCGCCCACCTTCAGTTCCGTAGCACATTTGCTGCAAAGACTGCTCACCGCCTCACCTGATGCGGCAACATAATTCTGACCGACACTAACGCTGGCGTTCATGACATTCTCCCCTCTGGTTCGCGAAGCCATCCACAGCGTGTCGGGTACGGATCGGTTGAGCCGCCCCGACCGCTAGTGATGTGTCCAGATCTAAGACAAACTCAATTTCAGCGGCTGAGTCAGTTTGACATTAAGCGTGGTGCCAGAAGAAAAGCCGGTTTCCTTGCCTCGTGTCGCCAATACTGCCCCGGTGCCCGCAGCACCTCCGGTTGCAGCTCCGATGGCTGCCCCCTTGCCACCACCTGCAATCGCCCCGATGGCGGTCCCGATGCCTGCTCCACCACCTATGATCATGGCATCGTTTTTCTTGGTCGCAGGTGCCAAGCGCGAAGTTCCAGAGGCCTGGAGCGGATACGACTGGCCACTGGGCAACACGACTTCCGTGAACTTTAATGCCATGTAGGCACGGCCCTTGACACGGCCAGATCTCCGGGAATCTGTAACGACTCCCTTAACGGTGCTTCCCATCGGAATCACGACGGTGTCGTTCATCTTTACGTCATCAACAACTTTTGCGGTGAACGGATCTCCTGGGGCGTTGCTGTCGGTGGTCAAAGCATGCTGCAAAGAAGCACGGATCACCGTCCCTGCGGCCAACGTCTCTTCCGTTTTGCCAGTCAGATCCTTCTTCACGTTGCCTAGTGCCTGGTCAGCGATTCCACTGGTGTCGGAGTTGGTTATCGAGGGTCCGCTGCAGCCCGCCGTCAACACAAAGGCTAAGCCAGTCAAGATAGCAAAATAGCTCTTAAGCATCTTCCAGTTCCTCCCGTCTCAGTTGTTTGATCCAACAGCCCTCCACCTTCGATTGCTGTCTCTGCAAAGGACGCTCCAAATGGCGACGTGAAGCTAACCTATTGGGTCTGGAAACACTTGGCGGGGAGGAGCTGTTTCCCCGGGACAGGAATTCTTACAAAGCGACAGTAAATATTACGTTTAGGGCGATCTTAAGAATTACGAAATGCGGCGAATTTGTGCGACCAAGGTCGTAATACTCGAGGGTTCCAGATTGAGAGAGATCGTCGGTCCGCTCTCAGGTGGCAGAGGAACAGAGACACCGTCTTCCTTTTCGGAAGTGCGGTAAGCGCGCCTGCGTTCCAGATTCCAACCCTTCAGTTCAAGTGTTTCTGTCATGCTCTGCCGCGAGGCGTTGACCAAGACAACCATGATCGCATTGTATTCCGGGTTCCTGAAAGCAACCAGCGGGACGGTTCCCCCTCTCGACGCTATTCGAACGGAGTTGCGGGCCAGATGCCGACTGAACTGGGCAAAGGCCCAAAAGCGTTTTGTCCCTTGGATTGAGGACCCTGAACGGTCGAGCAAGCCCAATCGCCCGCTTGAATTGGCTGGAGGGAAGAGAGTCCAATAGATCCAGGCGTGGCTCTCGGCCTGCGCCAGGTCGGTCAGCATCTGCATGGCCAGCTCCAAACCGCCGGCCAACCCAACATACCGATCATCGGAAGGCACTGCGTACTCGGTTTGCCATAGCCTCAAACTGTGGCGCTTGGAAAGCTCCTTTGCTTTGGCACGGCCTGCACCATCGGTCGCGGCAGAATGAACACTGAGATAAGACACCATACCTTTGGCCTCTGCGTCAGCCAGGATGGGCTGGGCATAGGCATCGAGCTCGTCCCAACCAGCGGCATCGGGCAACATGATCCTGCTGAGAATGCCTCGCCCGATGAACTTCTTTCCAACGATTTTGAGAAGTTCCTTAAACGGCTCCGCCTCAAAAATACAACTCTGGTTGGGTCCTGATACAGACGGCGCATTCTGCAGACTCAACACCGAAATATCATGGAAACGCAACTTCTTGTAAAACTCGACGTAAGCCGCCAGATAGGTTGCGAAATCTTCGTAGTGCTTGGGTAACAGCGATCCGCCGGGCAGAGATTGATTGCTTTTCCACTGGGGCGGCGGCGTCCAGACGCAGCTGCTCCAAAGAATCTCGCCGCGCTTCTGGGCTTCCCGGAACAGGTTGAATTGAGCGGTCTCATCTTCATTCTCTGCAAAGTAATACATGAAGCCACGAAGGTAGAGCGGGTGAGTCATCGCCAGCCGCTGGCCAGCCCAGGTCACTTCGGCGCGAACAATGTTGACCCTCGCTCCGTCGGGTCCAAACACTAGGTCCAGGATTCTTATCCGCTCACTGGCAGGCAGCGCCATGATCTCCTTGGCGCTGCCGCTGCCGATGGTGATCCCAAATCCATCGAGCCGCTGGTACTGGATCTCGGGCTGAAGAAGAACAGACTTAGATTGAGATAGGCCGACAGGCGAAATGCAGAGAAGGGCTGCCAATGCCTGACAGAATAGGCGAGAACACCAGCAGGATGGAGGACGTTGGTTGCCTGCAGGATCTCGCAAGTGATTGTCGGCGTCCAGATTCGTTTCTTCAATCATTCGATTTGTCAAACCTGCTCCCCGGCTGTCTGAGGGCAGATTCGCTTCCTGTCGAAGGAAGTTCAGGGCACATCTGGCCCATTGGTCTCTGCCGCCTGCGGCTGAAGCGCCTTTCCCACAACGTTCGCCAGTTCGGTTCTCAACTCCTTGACGGTACCTTTACCCTCCGGGTGAAGGCGATTCGTGAGCAGAATCAGATAACTTTGTGTCTGAGGGTCAATCCAAATCGACGTTCCAGTAAATCCCGTGTGCCCGTAAGAGGTATTGGAGAAGAAACCTCCCTTGACTGAGGAATACGTCGACTGGATGTCCCAGCCCAAGCCACGGACATTGGGCTTCCCCTCGGGTGATTGAGCAGATGTCATGCGCGCAATCGTCTCGGGTCGGAAGATCCTAACTCCGTCGAGACTGCCACCGTTGAGCAGCATCTGGCAGAACCGGCTCAGATCCTGAGCCGTTGAAAACAGACCTGCGTCGCCCGCAACCCCGCCAAGCTTGCTGGCCAAAGGATCGTGCACTGCGCCACGCATCATGCGCCCGTCTCGACGTCTTTCTGTCGGAGCGATCGCAGCAATCTCAGCAATGTCTGGAAGGAATCGAGTGCGTGACATTTGGAGAGGGTTGAAGAGATGCTCGCTGGCAAACCGATCCAGCGCTTTGCCACTGATCTTCTCCACCAGTTTGCCCAGCACGATGAATCCAAGGTCGCTGTAGTTGAACTGTTCTCCTGGCCGGCTTCGCAGCCGACTCTGATAGATCCGGGTCAGCAAGCTCTTTGGAGATGTTTTCCTACGCCTGGACAATCGGAGATCCGCAGGCAGGCCCGAATAGTGCACCAGGAGCTGTTGCACCGTTACTTTTCCCTTTCCTTGTTGGCCGAACGCCGGGAGGTACCTGCTCACCGGATCCTCGAGCTTCACTTTGCCACGCTCAGCCAGCAGCATCACAGCGGGGGCCGTGGCCAGAACCTTCGTAAGCGAGGCGAGATCGAAGACTGTGTCGACGGTCATCACCTCAACGACCGGCTCCACGCTCCGGTTGCCGTACGCCTTGCTAAAAACAACCCTGTCCCGGCACCCAACCAGGACGACCGCTCCGGGCAGTTCTCGTTGGAGGATGTGATGTTCGACAAGCTCATCGATTTCTTTAGAAACCTCCGCAGGGAACGCGCCTGCTTCCGGGCCTTCAGCGCGCTCGGGAAGTTGTGTTTCTGCAGAAGCAGGAATCCATGAGCACAAAATCCACACTGCCAAAGTCATGAAGTTCGGCATCCGGGAAAGGTTACGAGCTCCCTTTCGGCCTGTTTCGAACTCAGATGGCACTGTAACAGAGACTCTTCGCGATGAATGAAACCGCGGGGACAAGATTGGCGAGAGCTGACGGAAGCAATTGGCCAGCCGATTTTTTCGGCGAGGACCTGCCAGACACATTGGATTACATCATTCTGCGTCTCTTGCTGCTTTGGTGGATCTTCTCTTTCGCGGAGCCGCAGGGGCCTCCCCTGCAGGAGCAGGCTTCTTTTCCTCAAAGCTCTTCATTGCGGTTTCTTCGTCTTCGAAGAGCTGAAAAACAGACAGCAGATTCATCACCTTGAACACTTCAAGAATCTTTGGTTTTACCTTCAGCAGCTTGAGTTGGCCGCCCTCTCCGTAGAGAGACGTGTGGCTGCTAACCAGGAATCCAACACCAGTGCTGTCGATGTAGGGCACGTTGTCCATATCGATCAGAACTTTCTCAATGCCCATGCTCAAGACGTTCTTGATCTTTTCTCGGAGAAAGAAGCTGTCGCCTCCGGCCATGAACTTGCCGTCTAACTTCAGAACGCAAACATCACCAACAACCCTTAACGTGAATTTCAATTTGGCTGCTCCTGATCAGGTCTGCACTCTTGATGTGACAACCGGCAACAGAAACTCTCCAAGAACAATCAAGTCGCGAGAGTTACAGTTGTCCAACTGTGTAAACTGAGGAATTTTGACACTAAATCGCCCTCGACTCAGGCAACTGAGGCAACCCGGCAGAGGATTGATCAGCGGTGCGGCTATATTAGAATTTTCCGACGCAATGGGCAACATCTTTTCAGTCGCCCCCCTTTGGCCGGTCCAGGCCCCCGAGCTCTCAAAAACTCATGGACAAAACGAAGGCCTTCAGTAGAATGAGCAGACCGCGCGCTTTGGGAAGATCTTTTACCTGCCACCGAGGACTACTTCATGTCTGAGGAACAAAGACTGAATCGTCGTGAGGCGATCAAAGGAGTAATCGTTGGGATGGGAACCGTCTCCAGCCTACCCATCCTCAACAATGTTGCCAGCCCACAAGGCCATCAGCACTCCGTCGTTGCGCCCGTTGTTCCAGAAACAGTTGTCAAGGCCCCAGCGTTTTTTAACAAACACCAGTATGCGACGATTACAGATTTGGCATCTCTGATAATTCCGACAGATGACACGCCGGGAGCGCGGGAGGCCAAAGTGAATGAATACATCGACCTGATTGTGGGCGAGTCGCCATTCGATATGCAGAAGATCTTTCTCGACGGCTTGGCATGGCTGGACAACATCAGCCAGAAACGCCACAGGAAGACCTTTGTTGCATTGAGCAACCTCCAGCAGGTTGTGATCCTGACGGAGATTAGTAACATCAAAAATCCCACCGCAGAGAACGTCGTGCAGACCAAGTTCTTCAGAGCGATCAAAGACGCAACCATCGATGGGTTTTACACTTCGAAGGTCGGCTTGGATGAACTGGGCTACAAAGGCAATACAGTGCTGGATGAGTTTCCTGGATGCACTCATCCAGAGCACCAAGCCTAAGCCGAGTTAGAATTTCCCGGCTTCCGGATTACAGATGCATGTTCCAGGAAGGCGCGGGAAGCACGCCGCGGAGCTTCTCCCTGCCAAGACTATTCTCTATGCTCAGGACCTCAGGATTGAGGGCTCAGGGATGCATCCACTCGTACCGATCTGGCGGAGAAGATCTTTCACTGTCGCCTCTTGTGTTCTTGCCTTGATTCTAGCCGGTGGATTTGGTCTGCGTTCGCTGAAACACGACGTTGATAAGATCCTGAAGCTTTCCAGCCAGCAGGTAACCGATCGGAAGAAGGTCTACCTGAAGTCGCGCACCATCATTCCTCAAGCTCGCCGAGGCTTCGCACTTCTTCCTGTAACGATTCAGGCCAGAAGCGGCGCCACTTTCCAGAACCACATCTTTGTCACTTCGAACCAGGGCCTGCTTCAGTACGACCTTGGTGGACGCGAAGTTCGGCGCTATACCGCCCTTGAAGGGCTCCCGGGGACACCTGCCACGGCCATCACGAAAACCGCCGATGCTTTGTGGATTGCTGCCGCACCGCAAGGCCTGCTGAAGTTTGATGGAAGCCGGTTCGAGTACTTCGAGGCTGAACGCGCCAGCGACTTCGAAGTGACTGCTTTACTCGCCCTACCCACTGGCGAGCTTTGGATCGGAACGCGACAGCGCGGACTCCTGATTTTTCAGGGTGATCGAGCCATGGAGTTCGCACCCCGGCTCGAAGCGAAGTTCATCACCTGTCTTCACGGCAATTCTGATCAAACGGCCATCGGCACTTTCAGTGAGGGTGTGTTCCTTTTTCGACGAGGCGTTCTCACTCAACTTAGGAAAGAGCCCGGCAAGCATGGCAGCTTGCTGGACAACCAGGTAACCGCCATTACTGGCGATAGCCAGGAGCTCTATGTTGGAACACCGCTTGGGATCAATGAGATTCGTGACACCAAGACTACACGAACATTCTTAGAGGGACACAACATCTATGCCCTGGCACGAGCCAGCAGCCTTCTAGCAGGCACTTGTCAAGGCCTTGTACGGCTGAACACCAGGCTGGCAGGTGCATCTGTTGCTGGGCGGATGATGGCCTCATCTGCAAGCAGAGTTGTGCGTCTTATCAGCGGCCTGGGACCTGTTCAGGGGTTGCTCCCACTCGCCGAAGGCGGGCTGGCTCTATCGGACTTGGGGATCCATCAGACTGACTCATTAGACAGCGACCGCTGGCGAACCTTTGGGCCGGGGGGCGAAGCAACCCCTTGGCCCGGCTCGGATCACGCACAAGATCGATCAGCCCCATTTCACCTTGCTGACGTAAACATTTCAGCCCTGGCCATTGATCGCGATCAGAATTTGTGGATTGGCTATTTCGATCGGGGACTGGAGGTGTTCAGCACACGAGGTGAACGCCTTGTCCACCGGCAAGACGACCGGCTCTTCTGCGTTAACCACGTGCTGCCGCTGCCTGGCGGCGACGTGATGGTGTCCACAGCGAATGGCCTGGCAGCGTTTCACGGAACTGAGCTCAGACATTTCATTACGGAGCAAGATGGGCTTATCCATCGGGCGGTTGCCACAACGCTGCCGGTCGGATCTGCAGGAGATGATCTATTGGCGGCTACAGCCGAAGGAGTGACCTTGTTGCGCGGGAGCCGGCCGCTTCAGAGCCTCTTCACCCTGCATGGGCTCGCCAGCAATCGTGTGTACTCTGCAGGCTCTTTCGGGGGCCGAATCTACCTCGGGACGCTGGGTGGCATCAGCGTTCTGGAGAAGAGCCGTATTGCATTCTCTTGGAACACGTCCAATTCCGGACTGGCTGTCAACTGGGTGAATGCCATGGCCCCGCTGGATCGACAACTCTTTGTGGGCACTTACGGAGGTGGCGTTCAGAGTGTCAATGAAGCTGGGGAATGGACAGACTATGGCGCGACGATCGGGAAATTCGAGGTCAATCCCAATGCGATGGGCACAGATAGCGGTAAGCTCTTTGTGGGAAGCCTTGACCGAGGATTCTTCATCTACGACTTGGCAACCAACCGCTGGCAGCAGGTTCAGGACAGTCTCCCGTCTCAGAATGTCACTGCGTTCGCTTTCGATTCCGCCAGCGTTCTTGTAGGCACCGATCGGGGCCTGCTAAGAATTCGCAAGGAGGCTTTGTAGCGCGCCTTATGCAAACGATCCTAGAATCCTCTCGTTGGAAATAGTGATCTGCCAGATGAAATTCTGTCAACTGCTCTTGATCCTGTGCCTCGCTATGCCTGCGCCTGCCGCCTGGGCAGATGCAGGAGTTCTGATTCCTTCTTCAGACGGCGACAAGCCCGATCCCGCGAAGCTCTCGCTCGATGATATGCAAGTGTCGATCGCCGTGGACAACCAAAACGCTCGCGTCAGCGTACGGCAAATTTTCGCGAGCCACGTCGGCACGGTCCTGGAGGGTCGGTATCTGTTTGGCATCAATCCCGATGCCCTCATTTCAGATTTTGCAGTCTGGGATGGGGCCGTGCGTATCCCGGGTGTGATTCTTGAGAGGAAGCGCGCTGAAGAGATCTACAACGCGCTACGCATACAGGCGATTGACCCCGGCTTGCTGCAGCAGGCCGGACAGGGCGAGGAGGATGGAACTCGCTCCTCCTACTTCTCTGCAAGGATCACTCCGATTCCTGCTTACGGTACTAAGCGGCTGGAACTCGAGTACAGCCAACAGCTTCCTGTCGAAAGGCTGCAAAGCTACTTTTACTTTCCCTTGAGACCCAGACAGTTTCAAAGCCAGTCGGCGGGACACCTTCGGATCGATCTTGTCCTGCGGCATGCCCTCCCGTTGGCTAACTTCAAGCAAACAACTCCGACCTTCCCGCTGGTCATGGACCGGCAGACTTCGAACGAGATCCTGGCTCACTACGAAGCAACCAACGTAAGTCTTGCAGACGACTTTGCGTTTAACTATGAACTGAAGTCTCCGAGCAATCTGTCAGTATTGTTCTATCGTTCACGAGAAGATCGCCACACGCGGGCGGGTCTGCCTATCACGGCGTTCGAACGCCCTGGAAATAGTAAAGAACAGACTGAGACAGGCTATTTTCAGGCGAGTGTTTTGTTTAACTCGGACTCCACTCCTGGTGGCAAGCGGTCGCCCTCCTCATTTGTCATTCTCTTCGACACGTCGCTCTCCATCCGCTGGGACAAGCTGGAACGGCAATACGAAGCGCTTGAGAGAGTCCTCTTTCACCTTCAACCTCAGGATCGCTTTCAACTCATGATCTTCAATTCGAGCGTGGTTCCATTTCGCGCCGAGGCCCTTGACGCAACGCAGGAGAACGTGAGGGCAGCTCTAAACTTTGTCCGGAAGAGCTATCTGCTCGGGGGAACAGATCTCAAGAAGGCGCTGAAAGCCGCACTGGACCGGTACCAGCCGCGACCCGGGTTCATCGGAAGGGCTGTGCTGCTCAGTGATGGCAACCCAACAATGGGATCTCTGGGAACGAAGACGATGGCAAGCTGGTTCGCGTCTGAAAATTTAACAGACGGGTCTCCGAAACTGAAGCTCTATGCTTACGGGATTGGGAATGATTGCAACAGAGTTCTCCTCAAAGAGCTAGCCCAAGCAAGCAAAGGACTCTTCGAGTTTGTCAGCGAGACCGAAGCAGCGGAATTCAAGCTCAGCAACTTTGTGAGCCACCTGACTCTCGATCCGCTGGCCGGCCTGCAGCTGCAAATATCTAGCGCCGAGAATTTCACCAACATCTATCGCTACCCAGAAGACCCGCTCTTCGAGCAGAGCCTTGGCCACTGGGTAGGGCAGTATCTCCAACCACTGCGCTCTGTCGCCTTCGCGGCCGTCGCGCAGCAGGGTACCAAGCCAGTGGAGTTGAGAAAATCGGTCGATGTACCCGCAGAAGCGACCGAGCATCTGTTTATTCCGCGCAACTGGGCCAAAGCGCGCGTGGACTTCCTGTTGCGGAAAGTCGAAATCGAGGGCGAGGATGCCGGCAGCATCGACGAAATCATACTTCTTTCCAAGAGGTATAAGTTTGTCACCCCGTACACTTCCTTCTTGGCAGCGCCCCGTTCGCTGTTACGACCACGCCTGATCAAACCTGGCGATCCCATCCTGCGCGTGCGCACGGATCCGGACATAACGAGCATTCTCGCCATCTTTCCCTTTGGTCTGACTAAGCCGCTGCGCTATTTGCCCAGCGAGCAGGTCTGGCAGACACGGTTTCTGGCACCCAAGGAGATGATCGACGGGACTTATCACTGTCGACTGATTCTGCGAGATAAGGTGGGACGAGCCTATGAGGAGAAGAAGAGCTTCGTGATAGACAGCCGGGCTCCCTCGATTCAGGCCACAGTGGACCGCAGCAGATACCATCCCGGAAACACCGTCCAGATAAGGATCCAATGCGATGCCGATACGCGCCGCATTCGTCTGCGTCTGGGCAGCTTAGCGCCAGCCGAAGCGCGTTGGGATAGCCAGAGCAGGACGAATGTCGGCTACCTGATCCTGCCTCCAGAGATAGCCCCAGGCGACTACACGATCGAGATCTTCGCAGAAGACTTCGCGCACAACTTCTCGACGGGTCAAACAAGGGTTTCGGTAATCCGCTGACAGAGCGGGAACCAGATCACTTGACGCCGGAACCAGTCGTTGGCCTGAAACAATCTTCAGTCTCATGAGGAGCACATCGTATGCTTCGAGAACTGCTCGTCAGGACGCACATTCACTCGATCCTGTTGATCTTGGCAATTCCGCTGCAGCTTTCTTTCGCACAACAGGCTGCTTCGCTGAAGGAAGAAGAAAAATGCAAGCCGCCAGAGTTTCCGGGAGAACTCTATGCCAGCTTGTGGATACAGACCTCGGGCGAGTATCGCGCAATCTGTCTGCAGACCTTTCGACAGGCACTGGAAACGGTACGGCGCACCGCGACGTCCGCGCCCCGGATAAGGACCGCCGCCCCTGTCGGGCCTGACTCCAAACCAATGGCGGTCGTGGCTGATCTGGACGAAACGATTCTGGATAATTCTCCCTACAACGTTGAATTGCAGCTCCAATCCGAAGCGGCAAAGAGATGCTTCTCCGAGCCAACCTGGAACGGCTGGGTGAAGAGCAATGGCAAGGACACTGAGCTGGTTCCTGGGGCGGGCCGGTTCATCCAGCAAGTTGAATCGCTGAAGGTTGTGATGGTTTACATCTCCAATCGTCCCGAATCGCTCAGGAATAACACGATCAAAACCCTGGCGAGTCTGGGCGTCGACGTTCAGGGTATGGAATCCGCTCAGGGTCTGCGCTTGCTGCTCCAGACCGATCAGAGCGCAAAGGCTTCCCGCCAGCGGCTGGTGTCGGAGAGGTACCACATAGTCGCGTTCCTAGGTGACAATCTCGGCGACTTTCCGGGCGACTTTGGTAGAACTGCGGCATCCCGATCGCAAAGAGCTGAAGAGTTGGATGAACTCTGGGGCACTTACTGGTTCGTCTTGCCAAACCCAGTCTATGGTACCTGGGAACGCGTGCTTCGCGAGAACCCGATTGACCATTTGCGGCGTGCCTCCGACAAGGGATTCCTGAACCCAGCTAGGTGAATTCCGGCTGCTGTGATTTTGAGGGTGCAAATTCGAGTGATGATCGTCTCCCTCACGCCCAACCCTCCCCCAAAAGCGGCAGCTAGAGTCGTAACAGGAGCGGCTTTCCTGCCCTTGCCAACCGAGACCCTCTAACAACAGACTTGCGCGATGCTTGCTGCTTCTTGTGGCATTGTAGCCGTTCGCGCCATCTTGGTCTCCGGTCCATCAGCTGTCCGAGAGCCGACAACAGGTATGATATTATTCCGCCAAACTTGGAGGCAGCCCGATGCTTCAACTTGTCCAGAGTGCCTTTCGCGACCTGATCAGGACCGTCCGTGTTTTATTTCATGAGACGATGGGAACGCTGTTTCTGATCATTGGCGCGGTTATCACATTTAGCGGCTACAAGCCGTTGCGCCGCTATCTCGACCTTGGAGAAGGGTCCCTCTTCATTCTGGTTTCCACCTTTGCGTTTGGCATTCTGATGCTGGGCTACGGCATTCACTCGTTCTACCAGGTTCGGAAAATGAAATAGGTGTCGGGTGCCAGATGTCGATCTTGATCGTTCTGCAGACTGCGTTCGAGTCTCGTGCCTAACGTGGGACAAGCCACGCGTGTGTTTGCCTATGCCTCCGGTGGATCACGTTCCTTCCCCTTGACGCCAGTGTGCTGGCGTTGTGCCGCACCCTGTGTTGGATGTTTCGGGCTTGGCAGTTCGCGGGGATCTTCACTCACACTTTATGGCACACGAAAGTCAGTTTGAGACAAGCTCCAAGATACGACTCAAGGATTGTTACGACGCCCACGATCTTCCTGGCTTTGATCCTGTGGCTCAGCTCGGGACGCCCGGCGAGTTCCCATTCACACGCGGAATTCAGCCGGAAATGTACAGGCGCCGGCTCTGGACAATGCGGCAGTATTCCGGATTCGGAAATCCGACAGAGTCTAATGCTCGCTTCAAGTATCTGCTTGGTCTTGGCCAGATGGGCCTTTCGGTCGCGTTTGATCTTCCAACGCAAATGGGAATGGATTCTGATGCAGCGCTGGCCGCCGGCGAAGTGGGCCGGGTTGGTGTTGCCATCGATTCCCTGCGTGACATGGAGACTCTGTTGGAAGGCATCCCGCTGGACCAAGTGTCCATCTCCATGACCATCAATTCAACAGCTGCCATCCTGCTCGGTATGACTGTTGCAGTCGCAAAGAAGCAGGGTGTTGCTCTGGAAAGGCTTTCAGGCACCGTGCAGAACGACATCCTGAAAGAGTACGTTGCGCGAGGAACCTACATTTTTCCTCCGCTGGCCTCTTTGCGCCTGACCACCGACATTATTGGTTACTGCAGCCAGCTCCTGCCGCGCTGGAACCCGATTTCGATCAGCGGCTATCACATCCGCGAAGCGGGCGCGTCGGCCGTTCAAGAAGTTGCTTTTACGATGGCCAACGCCATCTGCTACGTTGAAGCAGCCCTGCGCGCTGGCTTCGAGCTGGACAGGTTTGCGCCGCGACTGTCGTTCTTCTTCAATGTGCACAATCACTTCCTCGAAGAGGTAGCCAAATTTCGGGCAGCGCGACGGCTTTGGGCCAAGATCATGAAACTGCGTTTTGGAGCCAAGAACCCGAAATCGTGGTTGCTGAGGTTCCATGCGCAGACAGCTGGCAGCACCCTCACGGCGCAGCAGCCGGAGGTGAACACGGTGCGCGTTGCCTTGCAGGCGCTGGCTGCCGTGCTTGGAGGGGCGCAGTCTTTGCATACAAACTCGCGTGATGAAGCGCTGGGTTTGCCTACTGAAGAAGCGGCTTGCCTGGCACTAAGAACCCAGCAGGTGATTGCCTGTGAAAGTGGTTTGGCTGATGTCGTCGATCCTCTCGGCGGGGCATACGCGATCGAATCCCTGACCAACACCATCGAGGCGAGAAGCCGCGAGTACTTGGACAAGATTGAGGCTATGGGCGGGATGATGGCGGCGATCGGTTGCGGGTTTGTGCAGCGGGAAATTCAGCAGTCCGCCTATGAGTATCAGAAGCAAATTGAGACGGGCGAGAGGGTGATCGTTGGCGTCAATCGATTTGTGTCGGACGAAGGCAATCCAATTCCTATTTCTCAACTGCGCTCGGAGATCGAAGCAGAGCAAGTGTCAAATCTTCGAACGCTGAAAGCAGAACGGGACAACCGGCAAGTGGAACTGGCGCTCGAATCGCTGGAGAGGGCTGCGACTGGCACTGAGAATTTGATGCCACCCATTGTACTCGCCATTGAGGCTTATGCAACCGTAGGCGAAATCTCAGATCGGTTGCGCCGCGTGTTCGGGGAGCATAAGGAGTAGGAGCGACGCAGGCTTTCTGACAGCTCCAAAGGTCATGAGTTTCTGGCAGCCCGTGGCACGCGAAGGTGACGATGCCGGGAAACAAGCGATGATCCTTAAGGTCCAAAACCTGCAGGTTCATTTCCCGGCTGCTGTCGGCGTTCTCAGGGCCGTCGATGACGTGTCCTTTAGCGTGCCACGAGGCGGCACCCTTGGGATCGTCGGCGAATCGGGATCCGGAAAGAGCATGTCGGCTCTGGCCATCCTGCGGTTGATCCAGCCTCCTGGCAGGATTGCAGGCGGCCAGGCTTGGTACTTCGGCCAAGGTTCTCAGGACCACGATGCCCAGCCGCGCGACCTGATGGAGGCCAGCGAGCGCGAGATGAGGCAAATTCGTGGGGCGGAGATCGCCATCGTTTTCCAGGAACCCATGACAGCATTGAACCCCGTGCTGACGATTGGCAGCCAGATTCAGGAGGCTATTCGGGCGCATGCAGCGGTGTCTCGCCGGGAAGCGGAAGCTCGCACTGTAGAGGTGATGCGCTCGGTGGCAATTCCAGCGCCAGAGCACCGGATGAGAAGGTATCCCCACCAGCTCTCAGGCGGCCTAAGGCAACGTGCCTTGATTGCTCTTTCCTTGGCTGCCAGGCCGAAGCTGCTGATTGCAGACGAGCCCACGACCGCACTCGACGTAACCATTCAAGCCCAGATTCTCGATTTGCTGTTGCGGCTGAAAGATGAGCTGCAACTTTCTCTGGTGATCATCTCCCACGACCTTGGCGTCATCGCCGAAACTGCGGATAGCGTCGCTGTCATGTACGCGGGCAAGATTGTGGAGTACGGGCCAATGCGGGAGGTTCTTCGCAATCCTTTGCATCCTTATACAGAAGCGCTGCTGAAGTCGGTTCCCCGCCCAAGAACTGCGGCAGGCTTCAAAGCTCGGCTCGAATCTATCCCAGGAACCGTACCCGATTTGTTGCGCCTTCCACCCGGATGCCCTTTCCGGCCTCGCTGCCAGTACGACTTAGGCAGCCCTTGCAGTACAACCCCGATCCCCTTGAAGACAACTGGGGAAGACCGCCAGGCAAGGTGCGTGAAGTATGTCTGATCGCCTCGATGCGCTGTTCCGTATCATCCTAGAGCGCCTTTATGGCGAAAGAGGCGCCAATGTACAGCTTGAGGCTCGATCCGATCTCAAGAAAATCTGCAGCAGCGTCGAGAGGCTTTCGGCGATTTATACAAGGGAACGGGCTGTCCTTGATTCCCAACTGCTGGCCCAGCCCGAGTTTCGCAAAGCCTACGTTGTCTACTTTCTGTTAGCCAATCTTTCCAAAGTCAAGACCATCCTGGGTGAGATTTGGATGCATCCGCAGACTAGGCAACTGCTTTCCAGCCGGCTACGCATTTTGGATCTGGGCTGTGGTCCGGGTACACATTTGCTTGGCTGCGCCGATTTTCTGGCTGACCAACCGCTGCCTGTAGACAGGGTCGAGTGTGTCGGCGTGGATGTGCTCGAGCAGAATCTGCGAGATGCCCGGTATTTCTTCGCTCGATTTGTGCACGAAGTGATTTCTTCTTCGGCGGCCAGAATGGGAGTTCACTGGAATCTTCAAACACGGCAAGCTGATCTGTGCCAGCCTTTCGGTTTTGATGAGGAACCGTTTGATTTCATTATTCTTGGCAACGTGCTGAATGAGTTGTTTGCATACCACCCCGAGCGCGTCGAAAAGCGCCTCCGGCTGGTGACAGCGCTGGTTGAGTCGCTTCTGAGACCGCAAGGATTCCTTATCCTGATTGAACCAGCGTTGAGAGAAACGTCGCGAGAGCTGCTGCTTCTGCGAGACCGGCTTCTGGACGAACTGCCGCTGTCGGTTTACAGCCCCTGCGTTCACAATCGCCATTGTCCAGCTGTGGCGGCGGACAGTCCATCGGATTGGTGCCATGAAGACGTGATCTGGGAGGCTCCTTCTTGGATTCAGCAGATCGACCGGCGCGTGGGCTTCCACAGCAACTCGCTCAAGTATTCGTACGTGGTATTCAGCCGCTTAGGACTCTCTTTCAAGGAGGCCGCCTGCGCCCAACAGGCAGGTTCTGTTTCGCCCGAAGCACAAATCTGGCGTGTCGTAAGCGAGGTTCTCGAAGAGCGCGGAAAGAGCTCGGTCTATTTCTGCGGCCTCGAAGGCAGGGCCAAAGTGACGCGGCTAAAAAAGCACTCCTCTGCTGCCAATCAAGATTTTGCACAACTGGGTCGCGGGAACGTAGTAGCCACAGGGCCTGTCAAGCATCATAAGCCCAAGGATTGGCGCGTTGTGGCTGAAACGGGCGTCCGCGTTATGACCGGAAAGCGATGACTATGTTGGAGATTCGCAACCTAAAGAAGTACTTTTCCGTGCAATCTGGCATGGCCAGGGGCAGCCGAAAGGAATTGAAGGCCGTGGATGATGTCAGTCTGGAAATCCGGGCGGGCGAGACCTTCGGGCTGGTTGGAGAATCTGGCTGTGGAAAGTCAACGCTGGGCTACTGCGTGCTGCGCCTGCTGGAACCCACGGCAGGTGAGATCTTGTTTGAAGGCCAGAACATCCTGAAGCTGAATCGCTACGAGATGCGACTCTTACGGCGGCAGATTCAGATCATCTTCCAGGATCCAGCATCGTCTCTGAACCCGCGCATGACGTTGCAGCAGATTCTTGAAGAGCCGTTTGTGATTCACCGGCTCGGCGGCAGGCAGGAGCGGCAGCAGAAGGCGCGCGAGTTACTTGACTCCGTGGGGCTTGATCACAGTGCGGCGGCCAAATATCCGCACGAGTTCAGCGGCGGACAGCGGCAGCGCATCGGCATTGCCCGCGCACTGGCATTGCGACCCAAACTCATTGTGGCTGACGAGCCAGTGTCGGCTCTGGATGTCTCGATTCAGGCCCAGATTGTCAATCTTCTGGAAGACCTGCAATCGCAGCTTCAATTGACCTACTTGTTCATCTCGCACGGCCTGCCGGTGGTGGAGCACATTAGTGACCGAATCGGCGTGATGTATCTGGGCAAGCTGGTCGAGGTTGGGACGAGCGATGAGGTCTGTGGGCAACCACGGCACCCGTACACCCAGATTCTGTTAGCGTCCGTTCCAAGCCCTGATCCCGAGCGGGCTCGAGACCGTAGGACCCTTTCTGGCGAAGTGCCGAGCCCGGTGAATCCTCCTCAGGGTTGCCGATTTCACACCCGTTGTCCCCACGTGATGGATCGCTGCAAGCTGGAAGAGCCGCGGGAAACAAGGATCACACAGACCCACCAGGTGTGGTGCCACTTGGTAGAGTGATCAGCAGCACGCACGTCGTTGTCACTATTGTCATGATCGTCGCGCTTGGCGGCGTCCGAAGACAGGTGCGACGATGGCCAGGACGGTTTTCCAAGGAGCCGTTAGTGCCGCCGCGCAGTGCGATCATGAAACGAGCAGGAAGGGGCTTCGCGTCTTCTTTGGCAGCATGCGGTGAGGGACAATTTGCACTTCGAACTGCTGACAACCGACTCCAGCACCCAGGCCCGTCTCGGTAGAATTGTCACTGCACACGGAGAAATCCACACTCCGGTTTTCATGCCGGTTGGGACCGCGGGAACGGTGAAGGCTGTTTCGCAGCAGGATCTCAGAGAGCTAGGCGCCGAGATCATCCTCGCCAATACCTATCATCTTTATCTTCGACCTGGGCACGGATTGATTCACGAGCTCGGAGGACTGCATCGGTTCATGTCCTGGGACCGTCCAATATTGACAGACAGCGGAGGTTTCCAGGTTTTCAGTCACAGCGATCTGCGGCGCATCTGCGAGGAAGGTGTTTCATTCCGGTCTCACTTGGATGGTTCGTCTCATTTCCTGTCGCCAGAGAACGCCATCGAGATTCAGCAAGTTCTTGGCGCCGACATCATCATGGCGTTTGATGAATGCACGCACTATCCTGCAGATTTTCTCGTGGCGCGCGACTCTATGGAGTTGACGCTGCGGTGGGCCAAGCGTTGCCAGAGCGTCATGGCGCGTGGGCAAGAGAAGTGGTGTGGGCATCCGCAGTGGATGTTTGCCATTGGGCAGGGCAGCATTTATCCGGAGCTGCGCCACGAATGCTTGAATCGCCTTGTGGACTTGGATTTTCCGGGTTACGCCATCGGAGGACTTTCTGTAGGAGAGCCGAAGCCGCTCATGTACGACATGGTGGCTGAAAGCACTCGACTGATGCCGGGTGAAAAGCCACGCTACTTGATGGGAGTTGGAACCCCGCTAGATCTGCTGGAATGCGTCGCGCTCGGGGTTGACATGTTTGACTGTGTCATGCCGACACGCAACGCACGCAATGGCTGGCTGTTCACACATTCCGGTCACATCGTCATCAAAAACGCCTGCTATGCTCGAGACACGCGGCCCATCGACGAACTTTGCCAGTGCCGCGTTTGCCGCACTTACACACGGGCTTATCTCCGTCACCTCTTCCAGTCGAATGAGATTCTTTCTGCGATGCTCAACACCCATCATAATCTCTACTTTTATCTTGACACCCTAAATCGAATCAGAGATGCTATCGCGTCCCACAGGTTTCTAAATTACATAACGGAGTTTAAGGCCAAGCAAGAAATAGGGTAGGGTGGTAGCGCTGCCTCGCGCTTGTTGACTTCTTCATAATATGGTTTCGACACCCGGTTCTCCACTCGGAGCGTCGGCCGTTTGAGATTGCCCTGATCTTCCAAGTCCACATAAAGTAAAACTGATTGCCTCACAGCCTGGAGGTTTGATGTCTTTCTTGGCGCTCATGGCGGCCAATGGGCAGCCGAGTCCTCTATTCGTTCAGCCTTTGCTTTTTCTGGCCATCGGCCTGATTTTTTATTTTATTGTTTTTCTGCCTAATAAGAAGAAGCAGCGTGCCCTGAAGGACATGCTGGCGAATCTCAAGAACGGAGAAAAGGTCCTCACGTCAGGAGGGGTGTTCGGCGTCATTGCCGGCATGCGGGACGACCGCGTTCACCTCAAAGTTCTCGAAGGAAAGATTGAGATTTTGAAGAGTGCTATTGTGTCCAAACAAGCCGAGGAGTGAATGCAACTCACGGTTCACAGGGGCGCCGGATTCATGCGGAAGAATTTGCGGTGGAAGTTGCTGACGATTGCTGCCGTGACGGTAGTTTGCCTCTTAGGGTTGACGGGCTTTCCTCCGAAAATCACCAATTTGAAGGAGAGGATTCATCTGGGTCTCGATTTGCGCGGTGGAATGCACCTCATCCTGCAGGTCGTGACCGATGACGCGGTCAATATTGAAACCGACGTAGCGTTGGAGCGGCTCAAAGAAGATCTGCGATCCCGCCAGGTGGCTTTTTCCGAAGTGCGCAAGAGAGATGTGAAGAACATTGAAGTTCTGGACGTTGATCCACAGAAGAGCGCCGAGTTCAGGGCAACAGTAGACGACGGTTTCCAGAATTGGGACCGCTCCAGCCTGCCGGGTTCCCCCAACTCCTCCCTATTGACTCTGAAAACCAGCGTCGAGCAGCAGATTCGCAACAGTTCCGTGCAGCAAGCCATTCAAACCATTCGCAACCGCGTCGATCAATTGGGCGTGACGGAGCCAGTCATTCAGGAGCATGGCCCGGCGGAGGAGTACCAGATCTTAGTGCAGCTGCCAGGAGTGGACGACCCAGCCCGAGTGAAGGACATCATCAAATCAACCGCACTGCTGGAGTTGAAGCTGGTTGAACCTGGAGGCGGTCCCTTCCCGACCCGTGAAGCCGCGCTGGCGCAAATTGGCGGCCTCGTTCCGGAGGGAAAAGATCTGCTCCCTTCCGTGAGACGCTTCAGTGACGGCTCCTCGCAATCCAGTGAAGAATGGTATCTGGTGAATAAGGTTGCGGCGATTACTGGACGCGACCTGCGTACTGCCCATCCCGGCTCGGATCAGTTCGGAAAGCCTTCGGTTAATTTCACCTTGACGTCTGATGGCGCTAGTCGTTTTGAGAGGATCACCGGCGCTAACATCGGCAAACAGCTCGCCATTGTGCTCGATGGAAAGGTCAAATCGGCTCCCAGCATTAACGGCCAGATTAGGGATTCGGGCGAGATCGCTGGCAGCTTCACGCTGGAGCAGGCGAACGACCTGTCGCTGGTGCTGCGTTCCGGAGCTTTGCCGGCATCGCTGAACTATCTGGAAGAGCGCACAGTAGGGGCTTCGCTAGGCAACGATTCCATCTGGCAGGGCATGGTCGCTTCAATTGTGGGGTTAGTTGGCGTCGTCTTCTTCATGTTGTTTTATTACAAGTTTTCAGGTATCAACGCGATCGTTGCTCTCATTCTGAACTTGGTCATCCTGATGGCCGCCCTTGCTTATATCAAGGCTTCTCTCACGCTTCCGGGTATTGCTGGAATCGTTCTGCTCATTGGTCTCGCGGTTGATTCCAACGTGCTGATCTTCGAGCGCATTCGCGAGGAGTTATGGGGCGGCAAGAACGTCGTTTCGGCCGTGAACACGGGCTTCTCGAAAGCGTTTGCCACAATCATCGATACCCATGTTGCAACCGTGGTTTCTGTCTTGTTTCTGTTTATTTTTGGGACGGGTCCGGTCAAAGGCTTTGCGGTTGTCCTGTTTTGGGGGCTGGTGGCAAATGTCTTTACGGCTGTCTTTGTGTCAAAGACTATGTTTGACTGGGTGCTCAGCCGCTCGCCCAAGCAGGCAACGTTGAGCATCTAGCGTTTCGCCCTGAGCTCAGCTTGACCAATAATTTTTGCGGGAACTTTTCGCGGCAGCTGGTGTCTAACAGCACTGAGCATGCGTGCGAGTCTTCGTTCCCAGGCACTTCCGAGGAGATTTCCAGGAATGCAATTTCTTAGAACTGCCAATGTTGATTGGATTGGCCGGAAGAACGTTCTCATTGGCGTGTCTGGGGTTTTTTTTATCGCGAGCATTATCTGCCTGATTGTGAAGGGCGGGCCGCGGTATGGCATCGACTTCAGAGGTGGCACTCTCGTGTATGTCAAGTTTAGAGAGAAGCCACAGTTGGACGCGATCCGTTCGGCTTTGAAGCAAAGAGGGCTGGGTGAAAGCACCATCCAAAGCTTTGGCGCAGAGTCTGACCATGAGGTGATCATCAGCCTAGACCAGACCTTGACGGCGAGCGGGGCGCGGTTAGACCAAGGACAGTCTCAAATTGGCGAAACTCTGAACTTGAGCTTCCGTCCTGCTGATGGGCAGGCAAAAGCGGATCTGAACAATCTTGGCTCGGCGCGACTAGAGACTGCCCTGAGTGAGCTGCCCATGCAGAAAACCGGGCAATCTTCGCTGAGTTCTCCAGCCGCCCTTGTCAACGCGATCGTGGATTACCGGAACAGCCACGGCGGGATCATTCGCACGTTCGATGAGTTGAAGGCTGTCGGAATCTCAGAGGGGATTCTTGGCTTGCTGCGAGAGAAGTTTTACCTGGGTGAGTTTGCCATCATAAAGACTGAAATCGTTGGACCAAAGGTCGGGAAAGCCCTGCAACAGCAGGCAATTTCTGCCACACTGTATGCTCTGGGCGGGATGTTGATTTACATTGCCTGGAGATTCAAAGGCGCCGTGTACGGTACCGCGGCGGTCCTGGCTGTATTCCACGACGTCATCATTACTCTTGGCTTCTTCTCCTTTTTCGACCGGGAAATCTCACTGACTGTTATTGCGGCACTTCTGACGCTCGTTGGCTATTCGATGAACGATACCATCGTCGTATTCGATCGCATCCGCGAGAACTTGAAGATCCTGCGCCGCGAGCCACTGAATTCACTGATCAACAAGAGTATCAATCAGACTCTGAGTCGAACGGTTCTGACCTCTGGGCTGACGTTTCTCACAGTGGTCTCGTTGTACCTGTTCGGAGGAGAGGTGATTAACGGATTTGCATTTGCCATGGTGATTGGGATTATAATTGGCACCTATTCCTCCATAGCAATCGCGAGTCCTCTGGTTTTGATGTGGCACGACTACAAAGGCAGAAAGAAGTCACTGGCTAAGGCCGCTAACTATTAGCTTCTAGCGTCGCGGCTTGAAGCTAGGTATTGGTTTCAAAGAGTACGACTGAAATTTCAGAGAAGGGAGGTTTGAGATGTTCGACCATCTTATAGAGTCGACTGGCCCTGAGGGAAGGACGAAAACGCCTCTCACGATGTCGATCTCGATAATAGTTCACGTGATTCTGATCGGCGTGCTGGTGATTATTCCGCTGTTGTTTCCTGAGACCCTTTCCGGGTCTATGCAGCAGTTGACCTTCCTGGTGGCGCCACCGCCACCGCCACCACCGCCACCGCCACCGCCGGCGGCGCCAGTCCCGCAGAAGGTCGTGAAGCGCGTAGTTGACGACGGGACCTTCAGAGCTCCGGTAGAAATTCCCAAAGAGATCAAAATGGTGGTTGATGAAGGGCCGCCACCAGACGCAGCCATCGGCGGCGTTGTTGGCGGTGTGCCAGGAGGCGTTCCGGGCGGCCAGATTGGAGGCGTCATCGGTGGCGTCATCGGAGGTTCGCCGACGTCCATTGCTCCGCCTCCGCCACCTCCGCCTCCAGCTCCACCCAAACCGCCGCAGCGTGTTCGAGTGGGTGGAAACGTGCAGCAGGCCAACCTGATCCGGCAGGTGAAGCCCCCCTATCCACCGCTGGCAAAGCAGGCGCGAATTCAGGGAGTGGTGGTGCTGGAAGCGATCATTAACAAACAGGGCAGTGTCGAGAACCTGCGAGTCATCAACGGCCATCCGTTGCTGATCCAGTCGGCACTGGACGCCGTGAGGCAGTGGAAATACAAACCGACGCTGCTTAACGGGGAGCCCGTGGAAGTGGTGACCCAGGTGACGGTCAATTTTAACTTAAGTGGATGAGTTAAAGTTGTTCGTCGGGTGATGCTTTTCTAGTTCCGGATCCTCGATTGTCCCTTGCAGTTCATACAAAAAATCTAGACTTGAAATAACAGGAGGTTGAAAATGCTTCTCTTGTATAAGCTGGACATGCTTGCGGTCACACTGCTTGAAGGTGAAATTGGCTTTGACTTGAGATCGATGTGGAACCAGTCGGGCATCGTCGCCAAGTCGGTTATTATTGTTCTGGCCGTCATGTCGGCTTGGTCCATCGGCGTGATGATTGACCGCGTTCTGGCCTACTCCGCTGCCCGGAAGCAGTCCCGCGAGTTTGCTCCCTTGGTTGCCGGCTGCCTCAAAGAGGGCAAGATCGACGAAGCGATCAACGTGTCGGAACAAAACAAGAAGAGCCACCTGGCGAAGGTTGTCGTGGCCGGATTGCAGGAATTTCAAGCCCACCAGAGCAGCGCCGAAATTCCCGGTGAGGCCATTGAGGCTTCTAAGCGCGCCTTGGAACGGGCAACCGCCATCACCAACGCGGAGCTGAAACGCGGGATCAGCGGACTGGCCACGATCGGCAGCACAGCGCCGTTCGTCGGGCTGTTCGGCACCGTGTTCGGCATCATCAGTGCTTTCCAGGGCATGTCGTCTGAAAAATCTACGGGTCTTTCAGCGGTGGCTGGTGGAATTTCTGAGGCGCTGATTACCACAGCGTTTGGTTTGTTTGTGGCAGTGCCCGCCGTCTGGATGTTCAACTATTTCAACAGCAAGATCGAGTCCTTCGACGTGGAAATGAACAACTCGTCTTCGGAGTTGATCGACTATTTCCTCAAAAAGAGAGGGGGTAAGCGCTAATGTCAATGGCAGTCGGTGGTGGGAAGGGGAATGCAATTGCCGACATCAACGTGACCCCGATGGTTGACATCATGTTGGTGTTGCTGATCATCTTCATGGTGGTCACGCCCCTGCTGCAAAAGGGCGTGAGCGTCGATCTCGCCAAAACCAAGAACCCAAGGGAGATGCGTGAGGCAGACAGGGACGACGCGGTTGTGGTTGCGGTGACTCGCGACGCCAAAATCTGGCTGAACTCAGACCAGACCACCAATGACCAATTGGGGGGAAAGATCCGGGATATTTTGGCTTCCAAAGTGGACAAAACCGTTTACATCAAGAGTGACCGCCGGGCCAGATACGGTGAAGTTGTTGACGTTGTTGATACCGTACGCGCCGCTGGCGTCGATACGCTGGGTCTGTTGACCACTCGCGTCGAGGGTCAGGGCGCCGAGCAATAGCGAATCGATTTTTGGAGGATCTTGCAACATGTCTATGAAAATTGGGGGTAGCACCTCGAGGGCAGATATCAATGTTACCCCTCTGATCGATGTTTTGTTGGTTCTTCTGATCATCTTCATGGTGATCACGCCACTGATTCCGCGGGGCCTGGATGCCCAGGTTCCACAACCTCCGCCGCCTGGGCAGCCGCCTTCTGAGTCTTCGGACCGGACAGTCGTCGTTTCCATCGACAGTCAACAAAGGCTGAAGATCAATCAGGAGGAAGTTTCCAAAGAGAATCTGGGCAACCGGCTCCAGGAGATCTTTAAAACCAGGAACGAACGAACCATGTTCATTCAGGGTGACACGGAGCTGATGTTCAATAGCGTTATCGACATTATCGATATCGCGAAGGGCGCTGGTGTGGATAAGATTGGGCTGATTACCGAAAAAATTCAGTCTGGTCAATGAGAACAACTCTTTCAGCAAAAGTCTGAACGGCGATGGGAGGTTCTGGCGAGAACCTCTTATTTTCCTGGTCTGGCTGTTGTCAACGCCTGAAGTGGCGTTCGGGTAATGGAAGAGCGAAGGGTTCGGCCCTGTTGAAATCAAAATATGCTGGCTTGTGGAGGAACTCGATGAGGTTCGGATCAAGACCGATCGCAGGGGCTTTGGCTCTGTTGAGCATTCTCGGTTTTTTGGGATGTTCAAAACTTAAGGCACGTGATGAACTCAATAAAGGCGTGAGATCCTTCAGGGACTCTAAGTTCGAGACTGCGGTCGAGCACTTCAGGACAGCAGTGGACTTGGATCCCGAGCTTCTCAACGCTCACCTGTATCTGGCCGCTGCGTATGCTTCGCAATACCAGCCTGGCGGCGAATCTCCGGAGAACAAGAAAATTGGCGAGGAAGCCATCAAGGCTTATGAAAGCGTGTTGACGAAGGACCCGCAGAATGTCGGCTCCGTCAAGGGAATTGCGGGAATCTATTTCAACATGAAGAATTTTGCCAAGGCCAAAGAGTACTATCAGAAGACCGCCGAGCTTGAGCCAACCAGTCCAGAGCCGTTTTATAGCATTGGTAACGTGAACTGGATACTCTGTTACAACAAGCAGGATCCTCTTCCCACGGATCAGAAGAAAGTGCTGATCGAGGAAGGCTTGGCGAGCCTGCAAAGAGCCGTCCAGATTGACCCTAACTATTACAATGCCTACTTCTATATCAACCTGCTGCTCCGGCAAAAAGCCCAGGTGATCATTGAAGAGATCACCGAGAAGAACCCTAAGCTTAAGGACTCGTTTGCGATGGCAGCCCTGGATCCGAAGGCGGTTGATCCGCTTTTGAAGAGGCATGCCGCAGACCGGTATGAGGAATACCAGGGCTATTTGAAGCAGGCCGACGAGAATTTTGAGAAGGCGATGGAGATACGCAAGCAGGTAGAAGCAAAGGCGGAAACCAAAGGGGTTGTTGATCCGACAAAGTAATTGACTTGAAGTTGCCCTACCGTAAACCTCTTGAGACAGCCGTCTCAAGAGGTTTTTTTTTGGGTTGTCCTTGGTGAGTGTCTGGCCAGTTCGGTTGCGTCCCAATCACTGAAGCCGCTGCCCCCAATGATATAAAAATCCGAGTAGGTGGAAGACATTCTGACTCAACTGTGTTCCTATGGAGACGAACGGGCGTTTGAGCCTTGAGACCACTACTAGGGTACGGGCATCATCTGGAAAGCAGCCCGCGAATGGCTTAATATGGCAGTGATGCTACGATTTGAAGATATTGTCGCTACTGTTGAGAAGTACCACGCCAAGGAAGACGTGGACTTACTTCGCCGTGCTTATGTCTTCTCGGCCAAAGAGCACCACGGCCAGGTGCGGAGGTCTGGAGAGCCTTACCTCAACCATCCGCTCGCGGTGGCCCAGATCCTGGCAGAGATGAGGTTAGATGCGGTATGCGTCAGCGTGGGGCTTCTGCATGACGTGGTCGAAGACACTTCGACGCCGCTTGAGGTTATCGAGAGCCACTTTGGCAAGGACGTCGCAAACATCGTCAATGGCCTGACCAAGATCAATCAGTTTCAGTTCTATTCCAAGGAGGAACAGCAAGCCGAGAACTTTCGCAAAATGTTTCTTGCCATGGTGGACGACATTCGTGTGGTGTTGGTTAAACTGGCTGACCGCCTGCACAATATGCGCACCCTTCAGCATCTTCCTCCTGAGAAGCAGTACCGCATTTCGCAAGAGACAATGGAGATCTATGCGCCGATTGCGCATCGCTTAGGAATGGGGAAGATGCGTGGAGAGCTGGAGGACTTGGCTTTCAGTTTCCTCGAGCCCGAAGCCTATCTGGAGATCAAGAATTCAGTAGAAAGCCGGCAAAAAGTTCGGCAGGAGTTTCTCGATGAGGTAAAGGAAGTGATCGCGCAGAAGCTTCAGGAGCAGGAAATCTCCGGCACGGTCGATTCCCGAATCAAGCGCATTTACAGCATCCATCAAAAGATCAAGCGGCAGAAAATCCCTATCGATCAGGTTTACGACCTGCTCGCGGTGCGCATCATCACCAGCTCGGTGAAAGACTGCTACTCAGCCCTGGGAATTTTTCACAACCTCTGGCGGCCAGTGCCGGGCCGGATTAAAGACTTCATCGCTATGCCACGCCCTAACATGTATCAATCTCTCCATACTTCTGTCATCGGCCCCCACGGGCAACCCTTCGAGATCCAGATTCGGACCATGGAAATGCACCGGATTGCAGAAGAAGGGATTGCTGCTCACTGGAAATACAAGACCGGCAAGGGCTCCGACCAAAAGGACGATCAGCGCTTCCAGTGGCTGCGACACCTCGTCGAATGGCAGCAAGAAATGCAAGATCCGGGTGACTTTCTGAGCACCCTGAAGATCGACCTCTACCCTGAGGAAGTCTATGCTTTCACGCCCAAAGGGAAGGTGATCATCCTGCCCCGCGATGCGACTCCCATCGATTTTGCGTACTCGATTCATACCGAGGTCGGCAATACGTGTGTGGGTGCCAAGGTCAACGGACGCATTGTTCCTCTCAAGTCGAAGCTGAAGAACGGGGACATCGTCGAAGTCCAAACGCAGGCAGGACACAGGCCCAGCCGGGACTGGCTTTCCTTTGTCAAGACGTCACGCGCCCGAAACAAGATCCGTCATTTCATCAATGTCAGTCAGAGAGAGAGATCTGTAGAGATCGGCAAGAAGATCCTGGAAAAGGAAGCAAGGAAATTCAAACTGAACCTGAAGAAACTCGTCGACGAAGGAGACCTGCTGAAGGTGGCTCCAGAATATGGATGCACAAAGCTGGAAGATGTCCACTCAGCCCTGGGGTTTGGCAAGATTTCAGCGAAAGTTCTATTGAGCAAGCTGGTGCCGTCAGGGCAGCTTGAAGACTCTACTGACGAGAAGGTTTCGAAATTCACCTCGGCTGTCAGAAAAGTTCTGGGTCTGGCGTCCGGTGCGACGATTCACGTCAAAGGCGCCGACGATTTGCTGGTTTACCGGGCAAAATGCTGTAATCCGATTCGCGGTGAAGAAATTGTCGGGTATATCACTCGAGGCAAAGGTGTCGCGGTCCATGCCAAGAGATGTACGAATGTTGCGAACCTGCTCTACGAAGCGGAGCGAAAGATCGATGTTCAGTGGACCGGTGATGCCGAAGGATCCTATGCCGTGAAACTTTCCATTTCAGTGGATGATCGGCAGGGGATGCTCGCGGAAATCACCTCGACGATTTCTGACATCAAAACCAACATAAAGAACATCGAGGCCCAGTCTTTTGAAGATCGGCGAGGGCTGATTCATCTAACGATCGAAATCGCAGATCTCAAACACTTGGAGCGCGCGGTTGGATCGATTAAGAAGATTAAAGGTGTGAACGAAGTGACTTGGCAGTAGCGGACTTCATGGAGTGCGCCCGGTCCGTGTCCGCCGCAGAGTGCTCAGCAGACCTTGCTCCCAGAGCAGCCCAAGGAGGATGCGACGCGTATGAAGTCGGTCATTCAAACCGAGCGGGCCCCGAAGGCCATTGGCCCATACTCTCAGGCAATCCGTGCCCGGTTCGGCGAGTTGCTGTTTCTTTCAGGGCAAATCCCTTTGAACCCTGAGACGGGAGAGTTGGTGGCAGGCGATATCGAGCAACAGACGGAGCGGGTCCTGAAGAATCTCGAAGCTGTGTTGATCGCAGGAGGCTCCTCTCTGCAACAGGTTCTGAAGACGACCGTCTACCTGAAGAATCTGGATGACTTCCCGAGAATGAATGCGGTGTACGAAAAGTTCTTTGGAGAAGAGCCTCCCGCGAGGTCAACCGTCGAGGTATCGGGGTTGCCACGCCAAGCGGCCGTTGAGATCGATGTGATCGCGGCGGTGGGGTGAGCGCGAAAAAAAACGGCCTCACGCAGGAAAAGGAAATGGGAAATTCAGAAACCCTTCCAGGACAGGCTAGTGCGACTTGATGACCTTGCCGGCCCGGATGCAGGCCGTACAGACACGGGCTCTTTTGTGAGCGCCTTTGATAATCGCCCGGACTCTCTGGAGATTCGGATTCCACCTGCGCTTCGTGATGTTGTGCGCGTGACTGACATTATTGCCAAATAAAGGGCCTTTCCCGCAAATATCGCAACGTGCTGCCATGAAGACCTCCATCGGTACCTCTCGAAAACACCAAAATATAGCAAACTCACGATCTTGGCGTCAAATCGAAACGCACGCATCCTTGCAGCCAGCCCCTTGACCCTGCGAGTTCCCAAACACGCGTGAAGGAGCCCCAACGTGCTCATTCTAGGTATTGAGTCTTCCTGCGATGAAACCGCGGCCGCTGTTCTTCGAGAAGGCGACTTCGTCCTTTCCAACGTTATCGCTTCGCAGGTCGCTGTTCACAAGAAGTATGGCGGTGTCGTGCCTGAGCTCGCATCACGGCATCACATCGAGAACATTGTTCCCGTCGTAAACGCATCACTCCAGGAAGCTGGCGTTACCCAAGCCCAGATCGACGGCATCGCCGTGACTCAGGGCCCGGGCCTCGTCGGGTCGCTTCTCGTCGGAGTGAATTACGCCAAATCACTTTCCTTTTCGTGGAAGAGGCCGCTGGTGGCCGTGAATCACCTGGAAGGGCACATTTACTCTGTCCCTCTGGAGTTGACGCGAGTGGAGCGCGAGAGGGGCACGCAGCCTGCGCCCTGGAATGATCTGTTTCCTGCCCTATGCCTGATTGTTTCTGGTGGCCACACCAGTCTCTATTGGGTCAAGTCGCTGAGCGGAGGGTATGACCGGGATCGCTTCGAATTGGTTGGCAGGACTCGCGATGATGCGGCTGGCGAGGCCTTCGACAAGGTGGCCAAACTGCTGCATTTGGGCTACCCGGGAGGACCGATCATCGACCGACTGGCTAAGAGAGGCGATTCGGGAGCTGTTTGTTTTCCACTCTCCAAGATCAGCGACGGGAAGCTGGACTTCAGCTTCTCTGGCATCAAGACGGCGGTGCTTCGCTATGTGCAAGCAAATTTGCAGCAGGCGGTGGATGAGATTCGAGCGAGGCGAAACGAAGCGAACTTTTACGATCGATTACCTCAATCAGTTTACGATTTGATTGCCAGTTTTCAGAAGACTGCCATCGACATGCTGCTCGACAGAACGCAACGGGCGGCCGAATTGCGCCGTCCACGGTCCGTTTTAGTTTCAGGCGGAGTGGCTTGCAACAGCCTTTTGAGGGGCCGGTTTCTGGAAGGATTCACGAAGAAAGGGCTTCCGGCCTATTTCCCTTCACCCGTTCTTTCCACCGACAACGCCGCAATGATTGCTGCAGCAGGATATCCGAAGCTGATAGCGGGGACATTTGCTGATCTCAACCTGAATGCAGATGTTCATCTGAAGTTGCATGATTAGGTTGACCCTTTCTGCTGGGAACGCCGTGCCGGCTCTCAACAAAACCACGTTCAAACTAGGGTTCTTAGCGATGCTTCCGGCTCTGCTCGCGGGATGCCTGTTTTTTAGGGGTCAGCGCTATCAGGACCTGACGACAAGAACGCCTTTGGAAGAGAATCACTTCCTGGTTCTAGGATTTATGGGAGGGCGAGATTCCTGGAAGACCGAGAACCATTTGCAGGGACTGGCCGTGAAGCTGCGTTCGATGGACCATCTACCGCTCCACGTAGAAGCAATGGAAAACAGGAAACGCGGGCTGGCAGTCGAGCTGATCCGAAAGGCACTCGACCGGAACCGGGATGGCCAACTGGAAATGGAAGAGCGCGTCTCGGCGCGTTTGATCCTGTATGGCCAGAGCTTTGGCGGAGCCGCAGTCGTCAAGCTGGCCAGGCAGCTGGAGAACATGCAGGTGCCAGTCCTTTTGACAATCCAGATTGACAGCGTCGGCCGAGGAGATGGTCGCATTCCTTCCAACGTGGCGCGCGCAGCGAATTTCTTTCAAAGAAATGGTTTGCTGATTCGTGGGGAACCGCGCGTCGTTCCGGAAGATCCGCTCAGGACCACAATTCTGGGTAATTTCGAGTTCGATTACGGGCAAAAGCAGATCGATATCTCAAGGGTTCCCTGGCACAAGAAGGTTTTTAGGCAGGCGCATACGAAAATGGAACACGATGCGGAGGTCTGGGAGAGAGTTGAGGAGTTGATCTTAGGAGAAATAAGATCACAGAGTGCTCAGTGAAAGTCATGCGATTCTGTTTCTGCCGCAGTCACTGAGAGAGCGTGGAGGCGCCGAGCCTTCACGGAGATCACGTTGTCCTGGTGTTGTAGGATCCCTTCGATCATCAAGAATTTCCCAGTAGTGACCAAAGATCGGTTCCGCTCATAAACATGGGGCGTAACGATGGCATTGGCGATGCCAGTCTCGTCTTCCAGGCTAAGGAAGAGAAATCCCTTCGCTGTTCCTGGCCGCTGCCGAGCAATGACACAGCCGGCGATACGCGCGAACCGGCCGTTGGGGATGTGCTTCAGATCACAGGCGCGGTGGATCTTCATGGCGTTCCAGTGGTCACGGCGATAAGCCATTGGATGGCGGCCCACGGTGAGCCCGGTACCATGGAAGTCAGAAACCAGCCGCTCTTCATCGGTCATTGGCGAAAGGGGAGATGACTCCTTTCTTGCCCCTGGTGTTTTGCACTCCTCCCTTGAAAACAAAACTGGAAAGTGGGAATCGCTGTCTGCAGCAGCGATCTCAGATCCTGGCTTGAGACGACTAATCGCCGCTCGGAAAGCGGCTCCCACGCTTTCATCGGTCGTGGCGCCACGCCGCTGCATGAAAGGGTCCTCTGAAGATTCCCCTCTGGGGAGCGGTAGCAGCCGCAGGGTGGAGTCCTGAGAAGATTCCACGTGGGTACGTCCCCTTGCCGCAAAGGACGCGGCGTCCTCGTTGCCAAGGGGGACAACTGCGTGATTCTCATCTTCGGTGTCGCCGTTGGGCGCTAAACGCTCTGCAAACAGCGGGCCTGCGGGACGAACGGCTCGCTCCACTTGCCATAGAGCATCCCGTCGGTGGGAACCCTTGCGCAGCGAATTTAGAGCGCCAATCCGGGCCAGCATCGTCAGATCACTTTTGCTGAGCTCGGGAACCCGTACTGCAAGATCTTCAACCGTGCAGAAGGGCCTAAGCGCGCGTTGGTGTATCAGCGCCAGAGCAGCGTCCTGTTGCAGCCCTCGCACCTGGCGCAGACCCAGGCGAATGGCCAATGATATTCCTCTTTTTAAAGGATCGCGCGCTTTCGCCGGCGGGCGGCGAGGCACGCCGGTTGCGGGGCGGTGGGAATTAAGTGACGTTGCCATCTTCCTCATTCCCAACCCCTCTTCCGCGGTGGGAAGAGAAGAGCCCAGATCGTTCAAGGGTTCACTGCCCTCCCTTGCCCAGGGAGAATCCTCATCTTCCAGCGTGCACAGCCACTCTGACTTCAAGACATCCACCGGCTTCACCTTCAGTCCGTGTCGTTGTGCATCTTTCACAATTGTCGCTGGTGAGTAGAATCCCATCGGCTGGTTGTTGAGGAGGGCTGCGGTAAAGGCAGCGAGATAATGGCACTTCAAGTACGCGCTGGCATAAGCAATCAAGGCAAAACTGGCGGCGTGGGATTCCGGGAAACCATAAAGTGCAAAGGAGGAGATGGATGTGATGATTGCCTCCTGCGCTTCGGAAGCAATGCCGTTTTGCTCCATTCCCCGTCGCAGTTTCGCTGCGATGCCGCGCATCTTTTCCTGCGACCGCTTGTGGCCCAGTGCCCGGCGCAACTCTTCCGCTTCACCTCCTGTAAAATTGGCGGCAGTCATCGCCATGCGCAGCAGTTGTTCCTGAAAAAGCGGCACGCCCAGTGTCCGCCTCAAGATGGGCTCGAGCGAAGGATGCGCAAAGCGCACGGGTTCGCGCCCCTGGCGCCGCTCCATATACGGGTGCATCATCTTGCCGACGATGGGCCCGGGGCGAATGATGGCCACCTGCACCACCAGATCATAAAACCGTTCAGGACGGTTTCGCGGCAGCGCCGACATCTGTGCCCGGCTCTCCACCTGAAACATGCCTACCGTGTCGGCCTGCTGCAGCGTGCGGTAAACTTCAGGATCATCCTGCGGCAACTGGGCCAGGTCGAGCGGATCGCCATAGTGTTGCGGAACGAGTGTGCGACAGTCTTTCAAAACAGCCATCATTCCTAAGCCGAGCAGGTCCACTTTAATAATCCCCATGTCTGCGCAGTCGTCTTTGTCCCACTGCACGACGACGCGACCGGGCATGCTGGCAGGCTCCAGTGGCACGACGGAATCTAGTTGTCCTTGGCAGATCACCATGCCGCCGGAATGCTGCCCCAGATGTCGTGGCAGGTCCTGAAGGCGCTGGCACAGCTCCAGGTACTTGGAAATGCGAGGGTGTTCCAGGTCGAAGCCAGACTGGTGAAACTGGTTCTCGAGCGTATCTGTGGCACCCTTCCATTCCCAGGATCCAATCAGCGATGCCAGACGGTTTAATGTCTCGGCGTCAAAGCCCAAAGCCTTGCCTACCTCTCGTGCTGCGGAGCGTCCGCGATACGTGATTACATTCGCCGTCATGGCGGCGCCCAGCTTGCCGTAACGTTCATAGACATACTGAATGGCCCGCTCGCGATCATCTCCGCTTGGCAGGTCTAGATCGATATCCGGCCACTCACCACGTTCTTCCGACAGGAAACGCTCGAAGAGCAGCTCCATGCCGACAGGGTCCACGGCAGTGATGCCCAGCGAATAGCAAACTGCGCTGTTGGCTGCAGACCCCCGGCCTTGCACTAGAATTCCCTGCCGGTTGCAGAAGCTCACGATGTCCCAAACAATCAGGAAGTAGCCTTCAAGATGCAATCGTTCGATGAGTTGCAACTCGCGCTCCACCTGGTGCTGCGCACGCTGAAACAAATTGGCATCCAGTTTTGGAAGATAGCGCCTACGCAGTCCTTCTTCTGTGCGCTGGCGCAGAAACGACGTCATCGTTTCTCCTTGGGGAACGGGATATTTCGGGAATTCATATCCCAAATCTGCCAGGGTGAATTCCATGCGGGAGGAAAGCTCTACGGTGTTGGCAATGGCGTCGGGCAGGTCAGCGAAAAGACGTGACATTGCGCCGGCAGAACGCAAGCTGCGCTCGTCGGCCGACTCGAGCAACCGTCCTGCAGTGTCAAGGGAACAGTGGTGCCGGACGCAAGTCAACACGTCCAGTAGTTCGCGGTCTTCAGGCCGTGCATAACGCACGCCATTGGTCGCCAGCAGCGGCAGCCCCAGGCTTCGCGCAATGCGGACGGCAGACTGATTCCTGGTTTCCTCGGCGCGATCGAAATGCCGTTGCAACTCCACATAAACATTCGTTGGTCCAAACAAATGCACCAGGCGTTTGACTTCTGCCCGCGCGGCTTCATAGCCTCCGCGCGTCAAGGCCGCAGCCAAAGGCCCTTCCGGGCCACCGGTCAGGCAGATTAGTCCGTTCGAGTATTGCTGGATTTCTTCCAGTGTGGCGCGGCCTTCTCCTTTGGAGCATTCACGCAATTTGTATCGCGCAATGAGCCGGCACAGATTCTGGTAGCCCTCCCGGCTTTCCACGAGCAACGAATAACGCACGGGCCAGGGAGCAAAAGGGTTTTCGGCCCATCGTGGTGTGTTGGTTTGCAGCCCCGCTTCGAGGACGGAGACTTCTGCGCCGATATGGGCGCGCACCCCAGCATTCTTTGCAGCCATGTGAAAACGCGGAGCGCCATAAACACCGTCGCGGTCCAGCAGGGCGATGGCAGGCATGCCTTGCTCCGCGCAGGCAGAGACCAGTTCCTCGGGCAGCGAGCTGCCCTCCAGAAAGCTGAAAGCAGAACGGGAGTGGAGTTCGACGTACATGATCGATTTTGGAATCAGCTGGGATAGCAATCGCGGTTTGGGTTCGGAAACCACAGACTGTGGCTAAAAGCCCACAGGTAAATCAGCCCAGAGCAAGGCGGAGAGATGGATTGAGGAGTAGCTTCAGTCATACACTCCTTCCACAAACCACTGTCGGGTTTGCAGGTTCTGGTAAATCCTGTAAACCACTGTCTCCGGGTTGAGAACGAGCTCGAATCGTTTTGCCTTGCGTGAATGATTTTTCTGCATAACCGCTATATCCCATGCATCGTGCATCCAAAGTGTCTCGGCCCACCAATCGCCGGCGCTCCGCCAGGGGCCTGCTTGTGCGAGGACCTTTCGTCGTTGCTTGAGAAAGGTGACGTACACGGGCATTGCATCCCTTACTTCTACACGCACGGGAATTGACGGCCTGAACCGCCGCAAAGCAGAGGCAGGCTGGAGGTTGGGCATGGCAGGGGCATGGTGCTCCGATCCTTCGGCCCCGCGAAGCCACTGAGAGACGACCGGCAATGCGTCTCTGCCGTTGTCGCCGCCAACAGCAGACGCTTTTGAAAGAGAGCGTTTATGTTGTTGGCCTCTGGAACTACCGGCTTTCGTTGTGGCGACCATAAACTTTTTGAGCTGAAACGCATCCGGACGGTGCGTGTTGCATAAAACGGGTGACCCTACACGGCTGTCTCCAACCAATGCACGGATCCGCGCCAGAGTGATTTCCATGCGCTCGGGTTCAGGTTCAGCGGGGACGAAAAGTTCTCTTTGGACAGTGTGCGGGCGGGCTGCCTCAGCGGCCAGCCAAACTTTCCTGACCGGCGAACCCGGAGGGTGCGCTTCCAGATCCAGTTGGAGGAGCTTGAGAAGTGTCTTGCTGTCACACATCGGGACGGGCAGTTGCAATGTGGAGCGATGCTTGAGTTCTTCCGACGGTTCAGCGGAAACAGTCTCTTTGTTCAGAAAGATTTCAGGGATCTCCGGCTCTAGTTCCAATGTCAAGGTCACTGCACTGGCCGCAAGGCTTCGTGCAGCCAGCCTTGCGCAAAGAGGGTGTAGCAACCGCGCCAGAAGGAACGTCAGTGGTTCCAGCAGTTCTATGCACGTTTCCAGTTCCAGGGATTCTTCAAACTTGGACTCGGGCTCCATCGGAACCAGCGGCCGCTGGTTGAGACCACGCGCCAGAACTTGCAGTTGCGTGCCTTCCTGACCGAGACGCTCAATGAGCCCAATTTCCGGCAGGGCCGCTAGCGCTTGAAGCGTATGGATGCCCCAGGAGTAAAACGTTTCCTGGAGCTCTGGAGAAAAGAGAAGAATGCCGACCTGAAGCGGACCGAAATGCTTTAGTTCAGAGCCCGCCGGAATGACGGTGACGCCGGGAAAGCCTCGAGCAGCCAGGGCGGCGGCTTCTGGATTGGCGGCAATGCCAACGTTCAGCTCAAGACCGAATTCTGTAGCGAGCCGTTCGAGTGACTGTCCAATGTTTTGAGAGGTCTTGTAAAGCCGCTCCAGGCCCGCGATGTCGAGAATCACTGTATCAAGACAAGTATTCTCGACACGGGGCGAAAAGGCATAGGCGCAGTCCAGCAAGGCCTGATGGGCAGCTGCTTCTTGTGACGGGATGCGAGAACGCAGTTTGACGTCAAACAATCCGGCTTGGGCCTTCGTCATGCCAAGGTACAGGCCTGCCTGGAGTGCTTTGGAGTTCAGCGCAAAGACTTTCACCCAAGGCGGAGTTCCATCGAGGATCGCGACAGGCTGCTGGCGCAATTCTTCCTCGACGCGAGCAGCAGCCTGCACGGAAAAATCGGGAGTGTAAAGACAAGCGAAGTTCATTGCGGATTACAAATGCATTCGTCAAATGGTATGCCTCAAATGAGAAACCCGACCGTAGGGAGGGCTTGGGCGGCACCGTTAACGCCTCGCTCACGGTCGGGCTTTGGATCCTGTCCACCACATCCGTGTCTGCCAGCTGGCGAGACCGGTCGTGCGCGAATCCTGAGGCAACGCACGGTGGCGCATGATTTCTGCTTCCAGGTCCAGGCCGTCCAGCGTCACAACCTTCGAATCCCAGTCTGAGTCAGCCGCCTGGCCCCATCTTTGTTTGTGGCATCGACAATGCAGCACCAGCGAAGCGCAATTTTGGGTGCAGGGCTCACGGGTCAGCAAAAGAAAGATAGCCGGCGTGTTTTCAACGGCACGACGAAAGCGAAACCAGGTAGCCAAGGGAATACGCAGGGCGTTGGCTGGCGGCACATCACCGAGATCCATGATGACGGCGCCAAACCCGCCATTATGCAGAAGCAAATCGGTGGCTTTGAGCGCCTGTTCCAAGCTTGCCCAGAGATTGGGATTTTTGTTCTTATCCCCGGGATCTCTTCGTGGGCTGGGTGAGGGAGAAGGGCTGCTGCGAAGACGGATCAATGTGTCGCTGGAATTTGTATTCTTCAGCAGGACTCGATCGCCGCGGCGAGGCGGCTGGCGATCCACGGAGACCTGCTCTTGAAAACCTTGCCGAACCGTTGCGTCTTGCGCGACACCCCGAAGGGTGAAAACTTCTGGGTTTGTCCCCCTTGACAAGGGAATAGAAGTTTTGAGAAAGCTTCCCACGCTTTTTGCGGCAGGGAGTCGCTCTTTCCGGGAGCTTCGCGCCATCTCTCCCGTGAGAGAATTTTCAGGAGCGTTTCCCATTAAATTAGCGATCGCCTGACTCAGGCCACGCACTTCGTCTCGAGGGTGACAGGACGTTGATAATGCCAGCGGCCGGCGAAAAGCTTCCGGCCGAAAGCTGGAAGCTGCCGAGAAATTGCTTAAAATTGAGTTTGGGGTTCCACAACGCACCCACAACACACGGTTTAAATCAGCGCCGGCAGCTGCCAGCGACTCAGGATCCAGCGCATCCGATACGTCAATCACCGCGCAGACTTGCTGGCGGCGGGTCATCGTGGTCATGAATGCCAGTGCTATCGTCGTGCGGCCCGAAGAAGCGGGTCCATAAATTTCAGTTAAGGCCCCTTGCGGAAATCCCTGAATGAGGGAATCCAGCGGTGGAATTCCAGTCGGAACAATTTCCGAGACACTTGATCTCTTGGCAACGAATGCCTCTGGGATTTTGGCAGTGATGACGGCCTGAAGATGGGTTTTGAGGAGGGTCATAATAAGCGCTTTCGCTTTTTATTCGCCTATCTTGCAGCGCTTATCGGCATGTTGTCAAGGTGAATTCCGAAGTGTGCTCCGAGGTGAAAACGAGCTGTTTGTTTTGGAATTCAGCTACACTAAGCCCGTCTTGTACAAATAAAAGGAAAGTAAGGATATGAGCACCGCAAAAGAAAAAGTTCGCAAGCTCCTCGACCAGCTTCCGGATGAAGCGTCTTTTGAGGACATTCAGTATCACATCTATGTTCGGGAGAAAATAGAACGGGGTTTGAAGGACGTTGAGGAAGGCAGAGTATTCACTCAGGCAGAGGCAGAAGAGAAGATGTCCAAATGGCTCGGAAAGTAAAATGGACAGCTGCCGCCTGGAGTGATTTGGAAGAGGCTGCAGACTATATCGCCAGAGACTCACCGAACTACGCAGCAGCATTGGTTCGCGAAGTACGCGAGGCCGCACGCTCCCTTTCGCGCCTGGCCGAGCGCGGCCCGGATGGTTCCAGAGTTTCGAGAACCCGCAATCCGCCAACTTTTAGTGCAAAACTATCGGTTGATTTATCAGGTCAGCAAGGCAGCGTTGATATCCTCGCCATCGTGCATGGTGCCCGCGATCTGCTAGCGCTTAGGGAGCGAGGGGGTTGGGACTCAGATGAAGGACAAAGTCACAAAGGGTGAATTTCGATCATGGGTGGAATGGACGAGGGAGCGTCTTCCTGCTGAAGGTGACCTCCCCGGTATTGCGTCGTACCACTGGGACAAAATGAGAGCAAAGCAGGCGGCACCCTGGAGCAACTTTGTTTGGACTTACTATCATGATTTCGACAGTGGATATGACCCAACCATCATCGATTGGCTAGCGCAAGAATGTCTTGCAAACCCCGATGAGCTTGCCTACCGCTTCACAGCACTCAGATACCTGTATGAACTCTCGCACCATGACTATGAAAATTTAAGCGTGATCAACGCCGATGCAGAGTTTGCTGAAACACGGGGAAGATTCCTAAGTGACTTTAACTCCTTAATCCGGCTGGTAAAGGTTGAGGATCTTGAGGATTGGAGAACGATCCGTTGGGAAATACTGAATGCCTACACAATCCGTGAGTGTTGGGATCGCGCTCTCGACCTTTATGACCGAATGGAACATCTCAAGTTGATCGAATTGCCTGAGTTGCATGCCTTGCGAGGGCAGTTTCGCTTTCTCCAGGCATTCGCCACCCAGGGCCTTGACTTGTCCTCTCTGTTGTGGGCCCCCAAGCTCTATTCTCCAGACGGACTTGCGATAATGCTGGTCATTTGGGCGTGGTGTGATCGAAAAGATTATCCTTGCCAAAAAGATCTCGACCTGGAGGTGGTGCGAGAAGTTTCATACGATTTAGAAAGAGCTCTAAGTAAAGGGCGCGATCTTCCGCTTCTCTACCGCACCTTGCTGGCGGGATGTCAATTTGCGCTGTCTGAATTCCAAAAGGCTGCAGCAAATTATGAGTCCCTCAAAAGTACTAGTGACGAATGGGAGGCTGTTATATTCAAGGGTGCTTTGCGATCTGCCGCGTTGAGTTATTCCCGGGGAGGCGAGACAGGCAAAGCAATAGCTGCCTACCAGAGATTGCTAGAAAGGTTTCCGAACGAAAAAGGCCTCTATCTCCGGATTGCCGAGTTGCATACGCGAACTATTCCTCCAGATTCCACTGCTGCTATTCAAGGTCAAAGACCTGCGCAACCCTGCTACACACCCGTCAACCGGCGCAGAGCTCTTCTCAAGGGAACAGTTGACCAATATCCAGAAGTGGTGTCGGGAGATTCTTGAAGCACTCGCCAAGTCATCCGCCCATTGAACCATCAACTTCCACACTGACTCAGGAACCTAACTCCCATTGAAAGTTGTCAAGGTGAATTCACGAGTTAATCAGGGGTGTAGTCAGATTCAGAGTTTTCGACCGGATGCGAAGACCTGACTGGGGTTGGAGTTCCATTCACAAGGTGCCTGTGATATTCTTCGCACTTATGAAAACTGTTGAAGAAATTGAGGCAGCTATTCGCCTTCTTTCACCAACTGATCGAGAAAAGTTAGTCAAAGACTTGCCGACACTGTTGCCTGAGTTGCACGGCGACGCGGTTTGGGAACGCATTATTCAAGACAATCACTCACGCCCAGCCCTCACTGCGCTCATGGATCAGATCGAATCGAAATATCGAAATGATCCGGAGACGTTCTCTGAAATCCAGGAAAGTGATTTTGATCGTCACTCGTGATTTCAAAGGGGTCACCCCACTTTTGGCGGCTTTATGCAAACCTGCCTGCAGGAGTAAAGCAGGCTGCCCGCACGGCTTACAGAAAATTCCAGGAAAACCCAGCCCATCCCAGCCTTCGCCTTGAGCGGCTGAGAGCTGATCCACGCGCATGGTCGGTGCGCGTGACCGCTGACTATCGTGCCGTGGCCTTTCGGAATGAAGACTTGTGGATATGAGCGTGGATCGGAAGCCACCAGGATTTTGGCCGCCAATTCCCACGTTGACCATTAAGATTCCAAAATTGTTCCCTATCTAACTTGTCATGAGCGCTTATTTGCAATGCATCGAAGAGACTTGCCAGAAAAAGATCCCTGCCAACAGCAAGGCTTATGTTTGCCCGAGTTGCAACGGTTTGCTGGACGCCATGTACGACTTCCAGATTGGCGATCCGGAAAAGGCCAAACAAACCTTTCACCAGCGGCGGCTTTCCAATGATCCGCTGGATCTGAGTGGTGTCTGGAGATACCGCGAACTTCTGCCGTTTTGTCCCGATACTTCGAAAGTCATCACCATGCAGGAGGGGAACACGCCGATTTACGAGGCACCACGTTGTGCCGAGTATGTCGGGTTAAAGCGGCTTCATCTGAAACATCAAGGGATGAACCCGACGGGCTCGTTCAAAGACAATGGCATGACAGCCGGAGTGACACAGGCGCGGCTGATGAAGTCGAAGATCGTGGCCTGTGCCAGCACGGGGAACACGTCGGCTTCGATGGCGGCATACGCCGCGCGGGCGGGAATGAAAGCCGTCATTTTCATTCCTGACCAACAGATTGCCTACGGAAAGCTCTCGCAGAGCCTGGATTACGGCGCGTTGACGCTTCAGTTGGAAGGTGATTTCGATGCAGCCATGAAAATGGTGAAGGAGATTACCGACGAGTCTGAGGTGTACTTGCTGAACTCCATCAACCCGTTCCGGCTGGAAGGGCAGAAAACCATCATTATCGAAATGCTGGCCCAGCGCGGCTGGAAGATTCCCGACCGCGTTGTTGTTCCTGGAGGGAACCTCGGCAACAGCTCTTCGTTCGGCAAAGCCATCAAGGAGCTGCATGACCTGGGCTTCATCGATAAGATGCCGATGGTTACCATCATTCAGGCACAGCGGGCCAATCCTCTCTACAAGACTCTGATTGATCGCTCACCACGGCTGATCCGCGTGGAAGCACACACGCTGGCGACTGCGATCAAGATTGGCAATCCCGTCTCCTGGAAAAAGGCCATGCGGGCAATGGAATGGACCAGCGGCTGGTGCGATGTTGTCAGCGAGCAGGAAATTGCCGATGCCAAGGCGATGATCGGCCGGGATGGCGTCGGCTGCGAGCCTGCTTCAGCCACAACGGTGGCCGGAATCAAGAAGCTGATCCAGACCAAGGAGATTCACAAGGACGAAGATGTCGTTGCTGTGCTGACGGGCAACCTGCTGAAGGACCCGGACTACACGGTGAACTACCATCAAAACACGCTGTACGAAAAGGCAACTTACAAGAACGAATTAATTGATCGCAAGGACAAGATCCAGTCCACTTACGCCAATGCCCCCGTGAAGGTCAAGGCCAAGAAGGAAGAAATCCTCAAAGTGCTCGGACTGTGATGTCTTCCCTTGGGTTCCCGACGCTTTTGTCCTCCTCCTGTCTGAGCAACCTGGCGGTGTGCGATCGTGGTCTCATTTGCCGTTCGGCTTTAAGAAACGGTCAAACCATGCAATCACCCGGGAGATCTCGTCCGATCGATGTGAGGGCTCGCGAAAACCGTGCCCTTCACGTGGATATCGAACGAACGTGGCTTCGATGCCGCGACGACGCAACGCCATGTACATTTCTTCGGCCTGAGTGATATGCACGTCGTTGTCTTGCTCGCCATGAACGAAAAGCGTTGGGGTGGTTGCATTCTTCACATAGCGGATGGGCGAATACTTCCACAGCAGCTCGTAGTTGTCCCACGGGAAGCCCCCAAACTCTGTGTGAATTAAGTCCTGATAGAGAGAAGTTCCGTAAAAGCTGATCAGGTTGCTGAGGCTTGCCAGGGCAGCGGCGGCCTTGAACCTTCGGGTTTGTGTGATAACCCAGTTGGTCATGAACCCGCCGTAGCTTGTGCCCATGACTCCTAGTCGATTGGCATCGATCCATGAGTATTTCGCCAGGACAAAATCGACTCCTTTCATCAGATCCTGATAATCGCCACCACCCCAATTGTTCAAGCAGCCATCTGAAAACTTCTGTCCGTATCCGTTACTTCCTCTGGGGTTGATGTAGAGCACTCCAAAGCCATGGGCGGCGACGGCCTGATGAGTGAAACTAAACCCATAACCGAACATTCCGTGAGGCCCACCATGGATGCTCAGGATCAGTGGATACTTTTGGCCTTCATCAAACAGCGAAGGTCGCATCAACCATCCCTCGATTTCAGTTCCGTCGAAGCTCTTGAACCGAAATCCTGCGGGCTTCACGAGTTGGCACTCCGCCGCAAGTTCGTTGTTGAACTGGGTGAGCGGCTGAACCTCACCGTCTGTTTTCATGGCCCAGACCTCGACAGGTGAAGTTTCATCGCTCTTCGCGAAGGCAATTGAGTCGCGGGCCACAGTTAGCGACGCCAGCTGGCAGGGGCGGTCGAACAGCGGTGTGACCACTCCGCCTTCACGGGCGACCGTGAATAACACTGTCTTGCCATGATCACCTGCGAGGAACAACACCGACTTTCCGTCCGAAGACCACCGTATGGAGTTGGCACGTCGATCCAGCGTTGCGCTCACTTCGGTTGCCTTGCCACCCTCGCGGCCAATTACCCAGACGTGGGAGTCTTCGGCGACGCTGTCGATCGTCGTACGGTTTCGCTTTGTGGCGGTGTAGGCGATGAAGTTGCCGTCGGGCGACCAAATCGGCGACATTTCGACGCCGGGCGTAGACGTGAGCCTTCGCTCACGGGCGCTCCGGACATCGAGGGCGAAGATGTCATAGTTGAAATTGGAGTCGGGGTCAGGCTCACGATTCGAAAGACAAAGAATTTCGTTTCCTTGTGGAGACCAGGCGATAGAATGCCTGTCTGAATTGTCGCGAGTGAGTTGATGGACCTCGCCGCTGTCAAGCGAAACGATGAAGATTTGTGAGCGGCGATTGTCTGAAAATGAAGTGCGCGACTTGTATTGAAGTCGGGTAATGACTCGCGGATCGGTCGAATCTGTTTGTTTGGGCGGCTCAGTCGCCACGAAGGCAATACGCCGCGAATCAGGCGACCAGCTCAGACTCTCGGCCGCTTGAGAATGGAAGAAGTTGCTTCGCTCCCACGGTGTCAGTACTCGTATCACGCGGGTTTCGACGTCGATAGTTCGCAACTCCACCTTGTCTTCGCGCCCTGATGAGAAGGCGATTCGTTTTCCATCAGGTGACCAGCGAGGCGTTGTATCACTGCTCTCTCCTTGCGTAAGTTGAATCGCTGGTCCGCCTGCTGCCGGTACAACCCAGAGCTGTGAAAGAGACCGATTGCCCACGCGGTCTGACTGGGAGAGTGTGAAGACAATCGTCTTGCCGTCGGGCGAAAGTTGCGGGCTTCCAACATCACGCAGTTTGAAGATATCGTCTGGCCCAAGCGGACGCCCCGCAACGGCGGGAATGCATAAAGCGCATAAGAGAGCCGAAAGCAACAGCAGGCGTCTGTTCATGATTCACCTCGCTCACGTCACTGCCAAAGTTTCATCTTCTTGCTTCTGAACAAGTATGAGGATCAAGTCGAACCGCGTTTTTTCCGGACTCGAGTTTAGCAGTATTGACAGAGCTTGGTACTATCCAACATGAGACGTATGCTCTGCAAGATACACTCAATCCTGGAAGCCGCATGGAGGCAGTTGAGCCTATGACCTTTCGCTCCTCGATTTGTTGGATATCCAAGCTCACGGTTTGCATTGGCGTCGCAACGATCATTGCTGCATTCAACCCGATGCCTGTGTTTTCTCAGGTCCCTCGCGCTCTCAAACCCAGTGCAGTTGCCACTGGAACTGTCCCGGAGCCTCGGTTCGCCGATCCTGATCGTGTTCGAAAGCTCAAAGCGGCATTGCCTGAAATTGAACGCTTGTTCGCCACTTTGGTCGAACGGCAGCACATTCCGGGCGCCGCGCTGGGTGTCCTCATCGATGGCGAGCTTGCTTCGATGCTGGTTGCCGGCATCCGTGACCTCGAGTCGCGCGCTGCAGTCACTTCTGAAACGGTATTTCGCATCGCGTCGATGACCAAGAGTTTTACCGCTATGGCCATTCTCAGGCTTCGAGACGAAGGCAGGTTATCACTCGACGAGCCTGTGGAGCGTTATGTGCCCGAGCTTGCCAGCCTGCCTTATCCGACAAAAGATTCACCGATCCTGACGATCCGACACCTGCTCACCCACTCGGAAGGATTTCCAGAAGACAACCCATGGGGAGATCAGCAATTGGCGCAACCCAGCAAGATTCTGAGCGCCTGGATGCGCGCGGGTATTCCCTTCTCGAACGTTCCTGGGATGGCCTATGAGTATTCAAACTATGGCTTTGCAATTCTTGGACAAGTGGTCGCGAAGGCATCCGGTCAGACCTATCAAGACTATGTCCAGCGGTATATCCTGACGCCTCTGGGGATGCAAGCGACGACGTTTGAGGCAAGCAATGTGCGGCCTGACCGGAAGGCGCTGGGATACCGCTGGCAGCAGAATGCCTGGCACCTGGAGCCAGCTCTGGGAGACGGCGCCTTTGGCGCGATGGGAGGGCTATGGACGTCAACGGGTGATCTGGCGCGTTACGTTGCGTTTTTGATGGGTGCATTTCCGCCGCGCGACGAAGCTGAGAAGGGCCCCATCCGCCGGAGCAGCGCCCGTGAAATGCAGCAGGCCTGGCGTGCGCGGCCGCCACAGGCTGCACGCGAGGCCGTCGACGGACCGCTCGTGCTCAGCGTGTCGGCGTACGGCTACGGGCTTGGTGTCTCGCAGGACTGCCAGTTCCAGCATATCGTCGCGCACGGTGGCGGCTTGCCAGGCTACGGATCTCTGATGCGCTGGCTTCCAGAACATGGCGTCGGTCTCATCGCATTCGGTAACGTGACCTATGCTTCGTTCGGACGCTTGTTCACTGAGGCACTCAACATGCTCGCCAAGACCGGCGCTTTGCAGCCCCGTGTGCCTCAACCCTCTTCCTCTCTCCTTCAGGCAAAAGAGGGAATCTCACAGCTGATCCGGCACTGGGAAGATGGGCTGGCGTCGCGGCTTGCTGCAGACAATTTGTTTCTGGACCAACCCGCAGAGCAGCGTAGGACCAATTTCAGCGAACTTGCAAGCAAGCATGGGGCCTGCGAGCCGGAGCCGGCAATCAACACCGGAAACGCGCTGCGGGGCACCTGGCGGATGACTTGCGAGCAGGGATGGCTCGATGTGTCGGTCACACTGGCCCCGACACAGCCGCCCCGAGTGCAGTTCCTGCAGGTTAGATCGATATTGCCCTCCGATGAACGCATGGCCAAAGTGGTTGGCGTAGTTTCTCAGCTGGGAAGCGCCTGGGACAATGCGAAAGCAGCGTCCTTGGTAGCCCCCGATTTCGACCTGGCACGACTGAAGCGCCAGCTCGCGATCCTGTCCGATCAGTGGGGTACATGCAAGGCAGGAGAAGTCGTCGCGGGAGACGGCAGCAGTGACAGTGAGGTGAAGCTGGCCTGTGATCGCGGAAGTGTGACTGCGAAGATCGTGCTGGACTCGGCGACTCATCGATTGACTCGTCTCGACCTCACCCCGACCCGCGAACGTACTTGCGTACCGTAGCAAAACACAGCCAGGAGCAAGACAAACTTCGAGGAGCCTTTTTCCACTGCACCTCATGCAACGATTTTTCCAGTTTCGTGGGTTGAGCCAATCCGTGATGCGCTTAGGGCTGGCCACGCGAGGGAATACGCACTTGCAGAAGGAGGACGTACTTTTGGCTCTTGAGCAGGGCGTCAACTACTGGAACTGGTGCGGGCATCCCGACGGACTCAGCGACGCCGTCCGTGAGCTTGGGAAGCGACGGCAGGAAGTTGTTTTAGCTGTCCAGCTCGAAGCTCGAGACCGTGAGTCAGCACACCGGGAACTCGCAAATTGCTTGGAGCAACTGCGGACGGACTACATCGACGTCGTGACGTTTTACTACGTTGAAAGGCGGTCGGAATGGCAGGAGATCCTGGCTCCAGGCGGGGCCATGCAAGCAATGAGACAAGCCCATGAACGGCGATTCGTTCGGTTGCTCGGATTGACCACTCACCAGCGTGCGCTTGCCGCCGAGCTCCTGAAAGAGCAAGCACTTGACTTGCTGATGCTGCGTTACAATGCCGCTCATCGTTCTCCGGAAAAGGGAATTTTCCCCTTAGCGCAGAAGCTGGAAACTCCTCTGATTGCTTTCACTGCGCTGCGATGGAAGGCATTGCTGAAGTCGACGAAAGACGACCCTGACAATTTTGTTTCTCCGCCAGCTGGAGAATGGTATCGCTTCGTTCTCTCGCATCCCGCGGTTTCCGTGGCGCTCATGGCCCCGAATGACAGGAAGGAGTTGCTGGACAGCCTCAAGCTCCTGAACGACTGGCGTCCTCCCACTCCTGAAGAATCTGCGCTCTTGCGCGAGCACGGTGATCGGGTCAGACGCAATGCAGGAGCGTTTCCTTAGCCTGTCAGACAGAGGTTAGATCGTTCGCAATGCTCATGAAGCTGCGATCCCCGGAAGGAAGATGCCTTCCCCCGCTGGCGCCCTCGAAGATGCAAATTTGACGGAGGTCCAGTTCGCCTCGGAGGCCTTATGTTCTCGAAATTGATTCGTCGCACTCATATGTACCTGGCGCTCTTTCTGACGCCTTGGGTGCTGATCTATGCGCTCAGCACAATGGCGATGAACCATCGTGAGTTTCTTAAGCGGTTCTACGGTGAAAACCCGGTACAGTTCGAAAAGGAATCCGAACAAGTCTATAGCGGCACGGTTCCACCTGATGCAACCCCCAAACAGGCTGCAGTTCAGATTCTGAGAAATCTGAATCGAGAGGGCGCATTCTCAGTCCAGGGACGTCCGGATGGAGAGCAGTTGACAATCTTCCGGCAGCATCCAATCTCACCGCAGCGCATTATCTACTCGCCCAAAGACCACAAATTAGTCATCGAGAAGCAAGTCTTCAACAGCGCCACTTTCCTTGAGCGAATGCACCGCCGCAGAGGTTTTCAGCACGACTATGGCTTGGAAGACACGTGGGCCTTCTCGGTAGATCTGGTGATTGTCGCCATGACCTTCTGGGGGCTATCGGGTCTCTGGATGTGGTGGGAGCTCCGTGCCACACGCGGCTGGGGTGTGCTTTCTCTGACCGCAGGCGTGGCGTTGTTTGCTTTCTTTCTCTTCACAATTTGACCTCGAAACCATTCTTCGCTGAGGCAACAAGGACCATGACCCTGAATCTTCTTCTCCGGCGCACTCACATCTACCTCGCACTTTTCCTGCTGCCGTGGTTCTTGATGTATGGAGTCAGTTCTTTCTTCTTTAGCCATCCGCCGAAGAGGGAAGATGGGCAATCACAGTGGAGGGTGCGATTTGAAAGGCCCTACGAGATTGCGATTCCGGAAGGAGCCGACCTGAGGGCAATTGGTACTCGCGTCTTGCAAGAGCACGGTATGCAAGGCAGTTTTGGCACCTACCGTCCGAATGCCGACAAGCTCCACGTCTACTGGTTCAACTTCTGGAATGCCACCGAATTCATCTATTCTGCGAAAGAGAAACGTCTGCTGGCCCGCGACCACGTATTCGGCTGGAACTCCTTTCTGACAGGCATGCATGCGCGCGGGGGGTTTGAGCAAAATTCTGTTCTGAGTGATGGATGGGGAGTGGCAGTGGATGTCGTGTGTGTCGGCATGTTGATCTGGATTGCGACGGGCATCTACATGTGGTGGCAACTCCGGCCAACTCGGTTCTGGGGAAGCCTGGCTCTAGGGAGCGGGTTTGCAATTTTCCTCATTTTTTTGCGAGCGCTGTAGGACAATCGCTGGTCCGTCTTTAGCCGCGCATGGTGACCAGGCATTTCCCACTGCGGTAGCAAGACACTCCTAAGCCCCATTTGGGAACACCGAAACTAACTACCTCACACTGCGTCGTTGCACGGGCCAACTTCTGCATGTTTGCGCTCCGAGCACAATCCCTTCGGCAGCGAGTCTGGAGATCAGCGCGCAGCAGCGGTACTTCCCGGTTGGGTTCATAGCAGGCTTCTCGCATGGTACGATATGGCATGAGTTCTACCGGGCAAATCCAGGAGCGGTCTCGGCTGAATTCCCTGCCAATTCTACTGGCTGGCATTCTGGTGTTGGCGGCCGCGTGTTCCTATGAGGCGGCGGAGCAAAGACCTGAGTCTTTCTCTCTAAAGGTAAACGTTGATCTCGTTGTTCTGAATGTTTCTGTCGTGGATGAGAAGGGGACGAACGTCACTTCTTTGCGAAAAGAGGATTTCGCGGTCTACGAAGATGATGTGCAGCAAGAGGTCTCAGACTTTCTGCCCGTCGAGGCGCCGTTTAGTCTCGTCCTGGCTCTAGACACCAGCATCAGCACCCGTTCCAGCTTAAGCCTTATCAAAAAGGCTGCAAGCAACTTTACGGATCAACTCCGCCCATCCGATCGCATTGCGATTTCAGAAATCAACTCCTCAGTTCGAGGTGTACAGGACTTCACAAGTGATCGCAGAAAACTCAAACAGGCCATCGACCGTATTGAAACCGCGGTAGGGGGAGGATCGAGGATCTATGATGGCGTCGCTGAAGCTGCGAGACGAGTGCAGAAGGCGGAAGGAGGCCGGAAAGCAGTCATCGTGCTAAGCGACGGGATGGAGAACTCCAGCGGGATACGATTTGAAGACCTTCGTCGATTACTGGCTCAGTCGGATGTTGTGTTCTATCCAGTCACGATCCTGAACAAGGGAAGCCAGAAGGATCTTTTAGAGGATTTCATCAAGAGGGCCGACAAGAGGAAGGCGGAGCTTGCTTCTTATGTTGAAAACGCCAAAGTCAGCCTCTCCGTTCTCGAGGAGGTATACCAGATTCAAACTGAGCGCCTGCAGACGCTGACCGACGAGACTGGTGGGAAGATCTTCCTCGTTGGCGATCTGTCTGACCTTGCAGAAGAGTATGCAAAGGTGGCCCACGAGCTCCGGAACACCTTCAGCCTGGCCTACTATTCAAAGAACACGGATCGTGACGGAACGATGCGAAAGATCCGAGTAGAGGTTAAGAACCCTCGGTATCGGGTTCGAAGCCGGACGAGCTATTTCGTGCAGAAGGATTAGGTTGCCGCGCTCTCTGAGTTGAGTCTGAACCCAGTCTCGCATCCATCCCTCTGAGGACGGCAACCTGTTGGAGCAAAGCTTCATCCAACTCTGCCGTCTCGGATACCCAGGGATGGGTCCCTGTTTTCAGGCTCACTTCCGGAGTTCTCAGGATGAATGCCCTGCTTTTCCGCTTCGTTATGTTTCTCCTTTTGCTTCCTCCCTTCGTGCGGCCGCTTATCGCACAATCCAGCGAGAAGAAGAATGAGGACTTTAAGCTGACGGTGAGTGTCGATCTCGTCGGAGTGCTCGCGACGGTGACGACGGCTGAAGGTGCCCTGGTTCCAGGGTTGCGACAGGAAGACTTCCAGATCTATGAAGATGGACAGCTCCAACAAGTTGCGTTGTTTGCCAAGGAATCGGAACAACCGTTGCGGCTCTGCTTGCTTTTCGACAGTTCTGCCAGTATCGCAACAGAACTGAAAACCCAACAGGAAGCTGCCATCGACTTTCTGCGGTCTGTCATCCGTCCTGTCGATCGGGTTTCCATCTTTCAGGTCTCCGAGGATGTGGAGCAGCTCCAGAGGTTTAGCAACCGCCTAGACACGCTTAATCGAGCCATTCGATCTATTCAGCCGGGTGGTGGCACTTCTTTGTACGATGCCATTTTTATCGCTGCCGAACGTTTGTCGAACCAATCAGGACGACGGGTGATTGTGGTGATCTCTGACGGCACGGACACCACAAGCGACGTTTCATTAAACCGATGTTTGCGGATGGCTCAGGATTCGGAGTCTGTTGTCTACGCATTGGTTGTCCAGCCCATCAAGAGTGAACCAGGACGCAATCTGGCAGGCGAGCACGCAATGATCTTCGTGACGGAACGCACCGGCGGCAGATTCTTCAAGGTTTTGTCGCCGGCTTCTTTGCTCTCCTCCTATGGCAGGATCAGCGATGAGCTTCGAACCCACTACTATTTTGGTTACTACCCTAAGCGACAACGAGGCGGTGGAGAATTTCGCAAGATCGAGATTCAAGTCAACAATCCCGCCTACAGGGTCAGGGCGAGGGAAGGATACCATTCGCGCAAATAAGGAGGCTCGCGTCCTGCCTGTCCCTGCATTGAACACAAAGTCAATTCAAAGCTCCGCCATCTGACTCGTGTGGAATTGTCTGCATTCACCCCGGCAGCTCACCGCAGTAGGGAACCACTCAGGAGGACGGCGGCAATGCTGAAATAGATAACCAAACCGGTTACGTCTACTAGCGTCGCTACAAAAGGCGCCGAGGATGCAGCCGGATCGAAACCCAGACGCCGCAGTACGAACGGTAGCATTGAGCCGGCGAGCGTGCCCCAAAGCACAACACCTGCCAGCGCGCAGGCCACCGTCAACGCAACCCAAAACCAATGTGGGCCGTAGAGGTCAGAAAATGCCGACCAAAGCGTAATTCGAAGGAATCCGATGGAGCCAAGCACAGATCCCAGGGCCAGCCCTGAAAAGATCTCTCGACGCATCACCTTCCACCAGTCGCTCAACGTCACTTCTCCGAGTGCCAGCGCACGGATGACAAGCGTGGATGCCTGCGATCCCGAGTTCCCTCCGCTTGAAATGATCAGAGGGATGAAGAGGGCTAAAACCACGGCCCTCGCGATCTCCCTTTCGAAAAAGCCCATGGCCGTTGCTGTCAACATCTCGCCGAGGAAGAGGACAACCAGCCAGCCGGCTCGCTTCCTCACCATCCGTCGCAACGATATCTCCATGTAAGGTTCATCGAGGGCTTCCATGCCGCCGATCTTGTGGATATCTTCAGTGGCTTCCTCTTCTGCGACATCCAGCACATCATCAACAGTGACAATGCCAACGAGCTTTCCTTGTCTGTCAACAACAGGCAAAGCAGTCCGGTCCTCCCGCTTAAAGGCGACGACCGCTGCTTCCTGGTCGTCCGTATCTTGCAGGGCTACAAACTGCCGATCGATCAGGTCGAAGACATGGTCGGTGATCGAGGCCAGTAGGAGCTGTCGGATACCTATGTCATCAATCAGCGTTTCCTGCTCGTCCACAACGTAGACGTAGTTGAGCGTTTCGCTGTCCTGGCCGTGGAGGCGAATGTAGTCCAGAGCCTGCTGGACGGACCAGTGCTTGCGAACAGAGATATAGTCCGGGGTCATCAACCGGCCGACACTATTCTCGGGGTACTCAAACAGAGACACAGCGACCGCACGTTCAGCTGGAGTCAGCAGCTGGAGAACTGCCTGAGATGATGGTTCCGGCAATTTTTCGAGAAGCCTGGTGCGATCGTCGGGTGACATTGCATTCAAGATCCGAGCGGCATTTTCCGGGGAGATTGACTTAAGCAAGCGCTCCTGTGTGCTTGAAGGCAGGTATGGAAATGTCTTGATAGCAGCTTTGCTCGGCAGATGCTGGAACACAATGAGCTGTTCCGATGGCGGCAGCTCTGTCATCAGATCGGCCACATTACTGGGCGTCCGTTCCTGTAGAATAGCTTTCAACATTGAGAAGTCTCCGGAGTGGATTACTTGTCTAATGTTGGGCCAAAGCGTATGACTTTGAATGACCATATCTTTCCGAACGAAAGGGAATCTGTGGGTGTGGAGGATGGCCCTGCTGGTACGTTACCTGTCGCATCACATCTGAGAAACTCGGGGGACACGGTTTGGTCTGACCCTGAAGCTGGGCAGAGAGCACGCGATTGTGCCTGAGAACTTCGATTCGGCCGGATCTCGCGGCTGCACTGCATTTTTCAGGTTGTCGGGACCGGCCACTCCGATACATCATCCAAACCACAGACGCCTGCCACGCCGCCCCCTTCCGGGGGTCTCAGTTGGAGGACCATCCGATGATGAAAATGATGACCTGCATGCCATCCGCCCGTTGCTGTCTGCGATTTGTCCCGGGACTACTTCTCTTTTTCCTGTCCAGCCCTTTCGCAGCGGATGATGTCTTAGACCCGAAACTCGCTAAGAACGACCCTGACGAACAGACACGTTGGTACGATATTGCCTATCTGAATGTAGAAGGGCAAGGGTGGACAAAGACCGAATCATTCTATGACCGCCTACCCGCCAAGGCCAAGGGTGTCGTTCGCGATCCAGTTTGGAAGTTGGGTCAGAATTCGGCAGGAATGTGCGTGCGATTTCTCAGCGACGCGACGGGAATCAAGGCACGGTGGACTTTGCGATCCGAAAAACTTGCCTTGCCGCACATGCCCGCGACCGGAGTGAGCGGGCTCGATCTCTATGTGAAAACAGACAACGGCCGATGGCGCTGGCTGGCAGTCGGTCAACCGACGAAGTTTCCAGTGAACTCAGTCCAGCTCGCGAAAGACCTTCCAGGCGGAAAGCGCGAGTATCTGCTGTACCTGCCTCTCTACAACGGTGTGGAGTCCGTTGAGCTGGGCATCCCGAAAGACACCACGATCGCGAAAGCTGGGCCTTGGGGGCCCGGAGCCCGAAAACCCATGGTCTTCTACGGCACCTCGATCACGCAGGGAGGTTGTGCCTCGCGCCCCGGCATGGTCCATACCGCGATTCTCGGTCGGCAACTCCACTACCCTGTCATCAATCTCGGCTTTTCGGGAAATGGAAAGATGGAGCCGGAAATGGCAAACCTGCTGGCGGAGCTTGATCCGGCGTTGTATTTGCTGGATTGCCTTCCAAACATGACGGCGGCAGAAGTGACAGAAAGAGTGGAGCCCTTTGTGCGAACGATCCGTAAAGCCCATCCCAAGACCCCTGTTGTGCTCGTTGAGGACCGCAGCTATACCGATTCCTTCTTGGTGCAAATCAAGAGACAGCGCAACCTGGAAAGCCGCGCCGCTTTACGCGCTGCCTACGAACGCTTGGTCGCCGCAGATTTCGAAGACCTGCACTACGTTCCGGGAGAACAGCTCCTCGGCGATGACGGCGAAGCAACGGTAGACAGCTCACATCCAACAGACCTGGGCTTCATGCGTCAAGCCACTGCTTTTCAAGCAGTACTCGAGGGAATTCTTCGAGCTGAAAAGTGACAGGAGCCAATCAACATTGGAAGGCAACACCCAGGATTCTCAACAATCCCAGCTCGCAGCAACGCCACATCCATCTTTTCACGCTGCTCAGATTCTCGAACTGACTGAAGATATACTGCAAAACCCCGCCTTTGCTCTGCCTTCTGGACATTGCGAGCTGGCTTCCCGATGACGAAAGCCAGCTCGGCCTCGGAGTGCGCTTGTTTCACACCTCTGGGAGTACGACGGTTTGGTCTTGGCAGTCCTTCGAAGCTCAGACGCCTGTTTGCCGTTCAGCCGTCGATGACTCGAAGCGTCACCGCCTTTGCAGACAGCCATGCGATCTGAGGAGGGGATTCCAAGATTCAGCATTGAACAATCTGTCACCCAGCAGCGCCAAATGCCGATAAGTCAGCCTTGGAAGAACTGCGTCGAAGCGCTGACTTCTCTGGACTCGATAGGTCAATTTGTCTGATGGTTTGGTGTTGCGAGAACTCTCCATGAGGTCAGTCGTGGTCGATCCCCTCGGAATCAATCAGAGGGCGATGGCGATGTCTCTGGTGAGTCATCTGCTTTGTGAGGAAGGCGTTCGAGGCCTTTTATGGAATCGATGTCGTTGGCTACCAGGATCTACGTCGGACTAGTCATCAGCGCTGGTCTCATCAATCTCGGTTGGGCGGTTTTGAATTGGCAGTCGCAGAGCCTGGCGAACTTTTCCGCGTATCTGCTGGCTTCGATGCTGGCCGCCACACTGAAGGTGAAGGTGCCGGGCGTCAACGGGACGATGTCCGTCAATTTCCTCTTCGTGTTTCTGGCGTTCCTGGACCTCGGTTTTCAAGAGACCGTCCTCATGAGTTGTGCGGCTACCTTGACGCAGTGCTTCTGGAAGCCAAGGACAAGACCACGCCCCATCCAGGTTGCCTTCAGCGTCGCAGCTATGGGTGTGGCAAGTGCCATCGCTTTCGGTGTGTACCATTCCGAAATCTCTCGTTGGCTCAAGAATCCCAATCTCATACTGGGCCTGGCTGCCTCGAGTTTCTTCGTGGCCAACACAGCCCAAGTGGCGATCGTGATTGCGCTTGCAGAGAAGAAAGCACTCTGGAAGATTTGGCGAGAGTGCTACTTCTGGTCCTTCCCTTATTACGTGTTAGGTGGCCCGGCAGCAGCGCTCCTGAGCCGCATGATCCGGACCTACGGATGGCTGTCATTTCTCTGGATCGTTCCGTTGACGTACCTTGTTTACCGGTCCTACCTGATGTACGTAGAGCGATTAGAACGCGAAAAGGCTCACGCCAACGAGATGGCCGAGCGCTCAAAACAGCTGCAGAAAGAGGTGACCGAGCGGCAGCGAGCTGAGGCGATTCTCAGAGAAAGCGAAGAGCATTATCGGACCTTGTTTGAGTCGAATCCCCATCCGATGTGGGTGTACGACCCCGAGAGCCTCGCTTTTATGGAGGTCAACGATGCTGCCGTCAATCACTACGGTTATTCCCGGGAGGAATTTCTTGTGATGACGGTGAGTGAAATCTGCGATCCGGCCCAGGTCCCTCCCGAGCCCCAGGACTTTCGGAAGATGCTCGATAAAATCGAAGGGGAAAGTTACTGGGTTCACCGCTGCAAAGACGGCTCTCCCATTGATGTCAGGGTCAAATCACACCGTCTTGTTTTCAGCGGAAGACCCGGAGTACTGGTCCTGGCGGACGATGTTACGGAGCAGAAGCAGGCAGAACAGCTTCGACTCGACAGGGACGCAGCTGAGGCCGCCAATCGAGCCAAGAGTGAATTCCTTGCGAATATGAGCCATGAACTGAGAACGCCCTTGAACGCCGTGATCGGCTACAGCGAGATCCTCGAGGAAGAAGCTGTCGACCGCGATTTGCAGGATTTTGTTCCGGATCTCAAGAAGATTCAGTCGGCCGGCCGTCACCTTTTGGGACTCATTAATGACATTCTTGATCTGTCCAAGATCGAAGCAGGCAAAATGGAGCTGGAGCTGGAAGAGTTCGACATTGGCGAGTTAGTTGGGAATGCGGTGAGCATTATCAAGCCGCTGGCCCATAAGAACAACAACATCTTGGCGGTACGATGCGACAAGTCAGTAGGGAGAATGGCTGCGGACTTAGTGAGAACGCGCCAGATCCTGTTCAACCTTCTGAGCAACGCATGTAAATTCACGAGTCGTGGAGAAATCACTCTTGAAGTGCAGAGACAGGAAACAGAGGAGAAATCATGGATCGAGTTTCGGGTCAGAGACACCGGAATTGGCATGACGGCAGAGCAGATTGAGAAGCTCTGCAAACCCTTCACTCAAGCCGACACCTCTACAACTCGGAAATACGGCGGAACAGGCCTGGGACTAGCGATCTCCCTCAGGTTTTGCCAAATGATGGGTGGCAGCCTCGAGATCGATAGCATGCTGGGAGAGGGGTCTACTTTTACAGTTCTCTTGCCGGCCGAGGTGCAGGCTCTAACCAGTCAGAGCAGCGATGCGACCGAACTTCCGATACCTGCCGGACAAGTCTGACTCAAGGCTCCAGCCTCCACGGACATGAAAAGCAATCTGACAGAAGGATTCTCTTGGTTGAAGGCAACCACGACTGCGCCAGGATCCGCAGACCTGTTGCACGGAATCTTCTCTCCTGATTTGATGCTGAGGCATAGGGGCTTGCCCGAAATTCTGGTGAATTCAAATCAGGTCATCGAGCTTGTTTGGCTGGAGGGACTGAAGAATCGCCTGAAGACGGGCGCGTCCGCCGCCTGTTTCCCTGCTGCGAGGGCACAGGCAGGTCTGCCCAAGGCAACTGGTGCCGCCGATCGATACCTCAAGATGTCTCCCGCGGTATCCGTATTAATAAGTAAAGAAGCGAATTACTCTTATCGATACATGAAGGTGGTCTTGGTGCGCCGCCGCAATTCTCTCCCACGAACCCTGTAAGCAACATTGACAGACGTACCAATTGACTCAAATCGCCCCGGGTGATTCCGCGATATGAATAACGCATCGCTGCTGGTCGTCGACGATCTGGAAGACAACCGGGATCTGTTGTCCCGGCGCCTAGCTCATAACGGCTATACGGTTGCAGTCGCCAACAGTGGGGCGCAGGCCCTTGAGCTGATCGCCCAGCAACCCTTCGATCTCGTCCTCCTCGATATTCTGATGCCGGAGATGAACGGCATCGAGGTCCTCAAGGCAATTCGCAGGAGTCATCTTCCCTCGAAGCTTCCCGTCATCATGGTTACGGCCCTCGATGAAACAGACCAGATCGTCGAGGCACTGGAGTTTGGGGCGAACGACTACGTCACAAAGCCTCTGAATTTTCCCGTGGTGCAGGCACGAATTCAAAGCCACCTGTGGCACAAACGAGGAGAGGATCAGCTGCAGAAAGCCAAGGATGAGCTAGAAATCAAAGTAGCGGAGCGCACCAAGGCACTGGTCGCTGAACTCAACGAGAGACGACGCCTCGCTGCCGCCTTGGCTGACAGTGAGGAACGCTTTCGCACGAGTTTTGAAAATGCGCCCATTGGAATGGCCATTTCAAGCAGAGACGGTCGCTTCGTGAAGGTCAACAGGGCCTTTTGCAGGGCTCTGGAGTTTTCTGAGCAGGAACTTCTGAGGATGTCTTTCGCTCAGATCTTCCTTGAAGACGAGGTGAGCCAAGAGAGGCAGCTGGCCGACCATCTGTTCAACGGGCAGGCCTCCAGCGCCAGACTGGAAATTCAGGTCCTGAGGAAGGACGGGGAACCCCTCTGGGTAGCACTGACCGTAGCTATCGTGCGAACCGACAGTGCTGTTCATCAGCTAATCATGATGGAGAGCATCACGGCGAGGAAGCAAGCGGAAAGGGAGATGCAAAGAGCGCGAGATGCAGCCGAAGCTGCCAACAGGGCCAAGAGCCAATTCCTGGCGAATGTGAGTCACGAGCTGCGCACCCCAATGAACGGCATCATGGGAATGACTCATTTGCTCTTTGACACGCCCCTTTCGACAGAGCAACGTGAATTCGTTGATATCATCGCCAACTGCTCCACTACTCTCATGGCGATCATTGACGATGTCTTAGACTTCTCACAGTTAGACACAGGCAAGCTAAGGTTGCAACTGGAGCGTTTTGCGATCCAAGAAGCTATTGACGAGGTCTTGGAACAATGGGTCTCTGAAGGCAACAAAAAGGGAATAGTTCTTCAGGTTGACATCAAGCAAGACGTTCCCAACCAGGTTACTGGGGACCGCTACCGGCTAGGTCAGGTCCTCAAGATCCTGGTTGGAAACGCCATCAAATTCTCAGACCGCGGTCTGGTACGAATCGAGGTCAGTAGGACCGATTTCGCTTTGGATGACAAGGAGCAAACCGATGATCCTGGCCGTCCTAAAACCGCCGACTGCATATTGAGCTTCGCCGTGCAAGACGAAGGCATCGGCATTCCGCCGGAAAAACAATCCATGATCTTTCAAGCGTTCGTTCAAGCGGATGGCTCCGCTACTCGAAGTCATGGCGGCACCGGACTAGGTCTGGCGATCGCCGCAGAACTCGTGGAGATGATGGGAGGAAAGATCTGGGTCGAGAGTGAGCCGGGAGCAGGAAGCACCTTCCACTTCGCAGCACCCTTCACAACAGCCTGTGAGGGAGAGTGTCCTGAGCCTGCCCCTTCCGCAATGGGCCGTCTATTCATTGAGCCAAGTCATTCGTAGGTTTGGCAACTTCGTCAGCACACTGCTAACAGCAGGAGCCCCATCGAGCGCCAAGGAAGTCATCTCATGCCTCCGGCGGACAATCCACTGTAACTCGCGTGAGTGCAGCTTTCACCGCTGACAGGGAGGTCTCCAGGAAACGAAGAAGCCTCCCAAAAGCCGGTAAAGTCGTCCTCAATCTCTATCGATCTATCAGGTGATGTGGATACGGCAAGTCTGCTACCAACTCTCGACACTTCTTGTTGTCGTGCTGCTGGGAGGGTTCCTGGGAGCCACTCTGGTGTGGCTGGCGCCGGGCAGGAGCACGGACGAGCGGGAACTGGATGCGCGCCTCAGCGAGGAAAGCATCCAGGCGATCCGTGAACTTCGGGAAAGCGACAAGAGTGTCGTCGAGTTCTACGTTGCTTATATGCGAGCAGTATTCACAGGAAACCTTGGCGTTTCTCAATCGCTAAATCGTCCCGTTCTAGAGCTCCTGAGCGAACGCCTTCCTGTGACTCTGTTTTCGGTAGGCACGGGCCTGGCGTTGGGATGGTCGGCTGCACTCAGTCTTGCGCTGCTGGCCAGTGTCTCGGACCGCTTTTTGCCGGGGTTTCTGCTGACGGTATTCTCGGCCGGTCTGCTGTGCATTCCAATGGCGGGCCTCGCGCTGATCTGCCTTTTCCTGGGAGCGCCAGGTTTCTACGCCATCGCCCTGGTGGTCTTCTCAAGGGTCTTCCGATACCTTGTCGACGTCCTGCAGGTAACCCGGTCCCAGTCCCATGTTCTGGCGGCGAGCGCCAGGGGGCTCGGCCGCATAAGAATTCTGTTTTGGCACATGGCGCCAATCGTGCTTCCGCAAGTTCTGGCCTTGGCAGGGACATCGGCGAGTCTGGCTCTGAGCGCCGCAATTCCCATGGAAGTGATTTGTGATTCTGCGGGCATTGGCCAGCTGGTTTGGCAAGCGGCCTTGGGGCGCGATTTGCCGCTGCTCGTCAATCTGACTCTGCTGGTAACGCTGATGACCCATCTGACCAATCTTGCTTCAGACCTGGCAATTGCGGCCTGGAGGGCATGAGACATGGCCGCAATTCGGCGCCTTTCCTGGATTCTTTGCATGCTGGTTTTCATCGTTTCGATGTTTGCCGAGTTCGTTGCACCGGCACCTTATGAGAAACAATTTCGTGAGCTGCCCAATTCGCCGCCCACGGAAGCCTTCATTCTGGGTACCGACGAACTGGGCCGGGACAGGTTCTCGAGACTGCTGTATGGAAGCCGAGTATCTCTTGTGCTGGCCCCTGCGGCAGCCTTGATTTCCACCTTGCTGGCTGCCCTGGTCGGAGGCGTCGCAGGATACTGTGGCGGGATGCTGGAAAGACTTGCAGTTCGGATCACTGACCTCTTCCTTTCCCTGCCCTGGCTGTTTCTGCTTCTTACCCTGCGAGCCCTTTTGCCCCTCAATGTGTCACCGTGGACGTCGGTAACGGTCACATTTGCTTTGCTTGGAATTCTTGGTTGGCCAGGTCCGGCTCGCGTTGTTCGAACCCAAGCGGGCTCCCTTCGCAATTCAGAGTTCGTGCTTCAGGCAAGGGCATCCGGACAGGGAGGTCTTCGCCTCATCGTCATGCATCTCTTGCCCAATCTGAAGCCGATTCTGATGGCGCAATTCCTCATTTCAGTTCCTGTTTTCATTCTGGCTGAAGCGAACCTCGGACTCCTTGGCCTCGGCGTAAGCGAGCCTCTCCCCTCTTGGGGAAACCTGTTGCGTGATCTTGAAAGTTACTCCGTGGTGTCAGCCCACCCGTGGCTGCTGGCGCCCCTGATCTTGCTCGTCGCAACCGTTGCCTGCTTGCAGATTGGCCTTGGTGGAAAGGAATCTTCTCTATGAAACGGCATGTTTGTTTCGGGATGCTTTCGCTGTTTCTGGCGGCCTCACTGTCGCTGGCCCAAAGCAGCCTTGAGCTGCGGTTCTGTCTGCGGTCAGAACCCAAGACTTTCAATCCGATGCTTGTCAGCGACGATAGCTCAGAAACTGTCCGCTTTCTTACCGGTGGCGTCCTGATTCGCCTCAACCGGCAGACTCAACAGCTGGTTCCCGAATTGGCGCTCTCGTGGAAAGTTCAGGAAGCCGGACGCAAGATCGTCTTCAATCTGCGGGAGGGCGTCACGTTCTCCGATGGCACTGCCTTTTCGGCTGAGGATGTTGTCTTTACCATTTCCAAGCTGATGGATCCCCAGCTGCAGTCGCCCACAGCGGATTCGTTCCGTTCCGGCATCGGTTCTGTGACGGCCCAGGTGGTTGGCCCCAACAGGGTGGCCGTTACATTCCCAGCTCCAGTCGCCGGCCTCGATCGCCTCTTTGATCAGGTAGCCGTTGTCTCCGCTCGATCCCCGCAAAAGGAAATGGCTGTCTTGGGCCCGTTCATGGTTGCCGAACATAAACCTGGAGTCCATCTGCTGCTGCGCCGGAATCCTTACTACTGGAAACGCGACTCTCAACAGCGCCGGCTGCCCTATTTGGATTCGATTCGTCTGGAAGTCCAGCAAAACCGCGAAACTGAGCTGCTTCGGTTTCAACGAGGACAGCTGCACATGATCAACAACGTAGATCCGACTCTATTTGACCGCCTGGCTGCGGAATCTCCCGGCTGGGTTCGCGATGCGGGACCCTCTCTCGAGTCCGAGCAGATGTGGTTTAACCAGGTCGCTGCTGCTCCCATTCCGGCCTACAAGAAAGTCTGGTTCCGCTCGCGGAATTTCAGACGCGCGATTTCCGGAGCCATTTCCCGAAACGACATCTGCCGTGTTGTTTACCATGGACGCGCTGTCCCGGCTGCGGGCCTTCTTTCGCCTGCCAACCACTTCTGGTTTCGTCAGGGATTAAAACCGCATCCCCTGGATCTGCCAGCCTCTCTTCGTCAATTGCGAGAGGATGGCTTCCAGTTTCGGCAGGGCGTGCTGCGTGATCGCGACGGGCATCCAGTGGAGTTTTCCATCATCACCAACGCAGGCAACAAGACGCGCGAGCGAATGGCTGCTTTGATTCAGGAAGACCTCAAGCAGATCGGAATCCGGCTGAATATTGTGACCTTGGATTTCCCTTCTCTCATCGAGCGCATCAGTCGAACCTTCAACTATGAGGCCTGCTTGCTGGGGTTGGTGAATGCGGATTTGGATCCAAACGCCCAAATGAATGTATGGTTAAGTTCAGCCAGCAATCATCAGTGGAATCCCAGTCAAAAGGCGCCAGAAACCGCTTGGGAAACCGAGGTGGACCGTCTCATGCGAGCCCAGGCGTCGACACTGGATGCGAAGAAGCGCAAGTCTTACTTCGACAGAGTTCAAGAGATTATCTGGGAAGAGGCCCCATTCATTTACCTGGTGGCTAAGAATTCGCTGGCAGCTGTCTCCCCATCGCTGCGTAACATCTCCGTGAGTGTCTTGAGGCCACAGGTCTATTGGAACGTGGAGTGGCTGTATCTGGGCAGCGAGGTCGCCGCCCAGCGTTGAGGTGATGCCGCTGCGGACTACTGCGCGAGCGGCGAACCAGGGAACCGGTTTCAGGTGGCTCGCAAACGCCTGGCAGAAGCATTGACCAGCGGGTCGTGAAGCTTCGGTTGACCTCCTCGGCGTTGGCGACCTGATGCTGCCCTGCTTGTGAAAGAAACGAATGCTTGAACTATCAAAGCTTGAGGCTGGCCAACTCTCCACCATCCCAGCCGGGTTGCTTCTTTCAGTGCAACTGTCGGCAGACTATGCCGGCAAGAAAAACGTCCTTTGCAACGTCGCGCTGGACATCGGTCAAGGAGAAATTGTTGGTTTGGTAGGGCAGAGCGGATCCGGAAAGAGCACATTGGCCTTGGCAATCCTGGGACTGCTCGGCCAAAAAGGCGGCACCGCACAGGGTGAAGCCAGTTTCAGGCAGCGGGACTTGTTGCGAACCAGCCAGAGAGAAATGAAGAAAATTCGCGGGCGTGAAATCGGGCTGGTCCTGCAGAGCCCTTTATCATCGTTGAACCCTGCCTTGAGGATTGGCACTCAGCTTACGGAGGCTTGGAAGGCCCATAGGAAGGGTACGGTGGAGGAGCGAGACAGCGATCTCACAACACTGCTTGAAAGCGTGAGCCTGCCCCGCGATAAACACTTCATGCGCCGATACCCTGACCAGCTCAGTGTGGGACAGGCGCAGAGGGTTCTCATTGCACTCGCCATTGTGCATCGCCCCGCGCTGCTGATTGCTGACGAACCGACCAGTGCCTTGGACGTCATCACACAGGCAGAGATTCTGCAGCTTTTTGCAAAGCTCAACCGAGATCTCAACATGAGTATCCTTTACATTTCTCACGACCTGCTTTCAGTGGCTTCACTGTGCCATCGTGTGGCGATTCTGCATCGAGGCGAAATTGTGGAGTCAGGGATGACTGCCAAGATCTTTAGAAACCCGCAACATCCTTATACCCGGCGTCTGATTGAAGCGCTGCCAAAAGCTCCGACGGGTTGAGAATGCACCCGGAACGAGTTCCGCGGCAGAAGAGAAGAATTGAAGAGTTTTTTGGAGTTTAGCTCAAGAATCCAACAATGGACACTCAAGAACAGAAGTCCGACGTTCTCGACCTAATGGTCGAAGCAGAGCTGGCTGTCACGTGCCACTCCTATCCCAAGGCAATCCAGCTCCTCAATGATGTCATTGCAGCGCATCCCGACTACCTGCCAGCGCGGGAAGCTCTTTGTGATGTCTATCAGCGGACGGGCGATCTTGAATCCGCCAGCCGGCTTGCTAAAGAAATAACAGGAATTCGCAGCCGGCTGGCCCGGCAATCTGCCGAGCGAAAGGGGGGCCCTGCGGCGGATGAGTCCACGCGGCGGTTTATTACTGAGGTCGACGCAATTGTGAGGGATCTGTACGAGGCGAAAGAGGAACTCGTCGTTCTCAAGCTTGCCGCTGAAAGACTTCTAGGCACGGTCGGTGGCGATCGATGTCTGATCCTTCGGGTTGGCAAAGGCACAGGCGCAGCAAAGCACTACGAGCATTGCAGGACTGGAGTCGGAGAATCTCTGGAAAGCAGAACCGCGCGGCTAAACTTTCTCCTGCTGAGAATGCTCCCGGCTGACGGTGAACTGATGGTCGTACCGGACGCCCGTGAGGCCCCGGCGCTGTCCGAGTGTCGGAGCATTCTCGATGAATTTGAAATCTGCTCCGTGGTAGCAGTTCCTCTGGCCTACAAATCAACTCGAATGGGCTTGATTATTGTTCACTTTTGCACACCGCTGACGGAGCTACCGGCGCGGACGCAGGATATCTTTCTGGCCGTGGCAGGACATGTGGCGGTTGCCCTGAGAAATGCTCAACGATTGGCCTCGACCCAGGCACGCGGCATGTCAGAAGAAATCCCTGGGTTATGTGACAAACAGCTCTTTGAAGAAAGGCTATCGGCAGAGCTTAAGGCCTCTCAACAACAGAAGTACCCGCTGTCCCTCGCCTACCTGTTCCTGGAGAATGTGGACGGCATTAGGGACTCGTGCAGCCCCGATGCACTCAGAAGGATGTTCCACAAAGTGGGGCTATTGGTTCGAACCCACATCCGCAAGGGTAGCGTCGTTACGCGGACTCGAGAGGACGAATTCGCTTTCATCCTGCCTAACCTGTCAAGGGCTGTGGCGCACGATGCGCTGGGCAACATCAAGAAATTGATCGAGCACACGATCACAAGCGAAGTGGGCAGTGGAATAAGCCTGAGGCTGGGCATTTTTGAAGCGGCCACAGAAGCAGCGCTTCCCGGACCCAGCACGGAACTTCCAGTCGAAGAGACTTGCGAAGCAAGCACAGAGACCGTGCTGTTGAAGGGAGCCTTTCCATTGCCAGACGTCATTCAAATCCTGGAGACATCGCAAAAAACCGGTGCGTTGACGGCCACAGCCGGTTCAGAAGTGGGAATCGTTTACTTCAACAACGGGCGAATTGTGAATGTCTTGTACAGAAACGAGTCCGGCGAATCCGCTTTTTTTGGCCTGTTCGCTCAGTTCGCTGTCAAGCCGGCTAGTTTCGAGTTTTTGCCCTCTCTTACCCCGTTCCCTGAGCTGGTCTCCAGCGGCAATACCTACCTGCTTCTGGAAGGACTCAGGCTGCTTGACGAGGCTGGTCGCAAAGACGCCGAAGCCGAAACCCCCAGTACCTGCGTTTCCCCCGGTTGAAAATCTCTTAACCGCAGTCAACCAAGAGCACTTGCACCCGACAACCCTCGCAGTTCCGCCAAGTTCCGAGTCTTCTCCTTAAAAAGGGACGCTGCCTAAAGAGTGGGATACGAACCGTGCAGTCTCTGTTCGCAGTGCAGGAACGCCTGCACCCAAGCCGAAGCGGTTAGCCCAACTTTCGCAGTTGAGCCTCGAATTTCACCGAAACGAAAAATCTTTCGGTGCTAAGTCGTACGCTATGAATGCCGGCTTTTCGAAAAACGGCGAAAGCGGCTTGTAGTGAAGACC
>Ga0187892_10000320_pt1 | contig 127657 bp, 114 predicted proteins | sample MA1701073metaG_FD_139345 | JGI IMG/M metagenome (GOLD analysis project Ga0187892, IMG submission 139345) | Bio-ooze microbial communities from a basaltic lava cave in the Kipuka Kanohina Cave System on the Island of Hawaii, USA - MA170107-3 metaG ... | reverse complement strand
AGTGTTACTTTAATTTCGTAGTCTTGCCCCCTTGTGGGGCATTGTTGCAACCGCGAATGTATTGGCTTCGACAGCGGCCCACAAGGGGCCGGGACTACAAAAACTATGGTAACAGCGTACTACGTTTTATTTCCGGGGCAGTAGCTCAGCTGGGAGAGCGCCACGTTCGCAACGTGGAGGCCGGCGGTTCGATCCCGCTCTGCTCCACCATTTTTAAGTAATCACGTTTTACGAATTACGTTTTACGGATTCGACTTCACCCGGAGAGGTGGCTGAGTGGTCGAAAGCGGCGGTCTCGAAAACCGTTATCGGGATTAATCTCTCGATCGGGGGTTCGAATCCCCCCCTCTCCGCAGGCATAACGGCCATATGATGTGGCCTTTTTTGTTTGATTTCGGATTTATGATTGCGGAAAGCGAGTTTTATTCTGAGTTCCGCAATCCGAAAATCCCCAATCTGCATTTAGGAGAGGTGTCCGAGAGGCCGAAGGAACGCGACTGGAAATCGCGTGTAGGGCCAAAAGTTCTACCGTGGGTTCGAATCCCACCCTCTCCGCCAAGACTGTCGAGTTATGGCAGGGTGGATTTTCCGGCTTGATGGTGTTGTGTTACGCCATCAAGCCTTTTTTGTTTTGTAGAGAATGTAAAAAAGATGAGGGAAGGAAGGAAAGGTATGAAAAAAGGGAAGAAAATTTAAAAAAATGTCAATCTTTCGTGCAAAATATTCTCAGTTAGGTTTTGGAACCGGGAGAATTTTCATTAAAAGGGTGTCTCATGACAAAACGGCTATTACGAAAATGTATTTTGCCGGTGCCGCTGGTTACACGTTGGGTGGTGGAAAAGAATCCAGATTTTATTTTTCAAAATTTTAGTGGTCAGAAATTAACCGCTTTGTTGCAATTTAAAATGTTCACCGGGAAAGAATCCGTTCACTCCGGTTCTAGAAATATTAAAAAACTGAAAATAGAAATTCTGATCAGCAACTTTTCTCGAAAAATCTATATGTGCTCCATTTTTCAGGAACTTGAGCGCCTGGTGTTGAGAATCATGGGCCAACTTTGTTTCCGTTTCGCCCTTTGGCGTTAAGCCATTCCCAGATCGTAGAATCCGAAAGATGAACGCCTTCTCGCTCCTGCAAGGCGCGTTGAAGTCGTTGCAGCGTCCACAGCTCAAATGGATAACCAAGATCCCGAGGGTTTTGTAAAGCGAGATTGATGAGCGCATTTCGAACATGCTGATCGTGGACAAGCGGCCTACCAGGACGAGGAATATCACGTAAGCCGTCAATTCCATTGGTATTGAAACGCTTGACCCAATGGCGGCCAGACAGATTTGTTTTAAAGCCAGCTATCCGACCGGCTTCATCGGCCGAGAGCGCCGGATTATCAAGCAGCACTTGAATGACACGGGCTCGTTGAACAAGTGAAGCGGGCTCTTTACGGGATGCCGCTAAACGGCGAATCATTTTAGCTTCGTTTTGGCTAACCGGCCGTAGCTTTAAACTTTTAGGCATAACCTTCCTAAATGTCTTAATAGCCCTTCTGCTGGAAGAAGTAAGGTAACAATATTTATTTAGCGAGTAGTTAAGGAAAAAGCCATTAAAAAAAATCTGAAAAGATAATCGTCGGCCCATTTTATAAAAAATTTGGCATATCTCTTGTCACATTTTTTCATCAATCAAAATGTCTCAATGGTGCTCACTTAAGGAGGAGTATTCACCTATGAGAGGGAAGAGATTAGCTTCGTTTCACGGCAAATGGATGATTATTTTCTTGCATTTGCTGATCATGCCTGTTTTAGCACAGCGCATTCAACTCACCTGGGATCCGTCCAGCACGCCGAACATTTCATACTACGGCATTTATCGCTCAACGCACCCGGATTCGACGTTCACTCTCATGACGACCGTTAATTCTCCCGTGAGAATCTACGTCGATGGAACGATTCAATCCAACGTGCATTATTTTTGGGCGGTCACTGCAATTGATGCGACGGGCCGGGAGAGTGGCTTTTCAAACCTGGTTGATACGACTATTGTAAAAAGCAATGTGGCGCCCACGATCTTAACTCATCCCCAAAACGTGGCAGCAAGGGTGGGTGAAACGGCGCAGTTTCGTGTCGTCGCCAGCGGGACTTTGCCATTGACATACCAATGGCAAAAAAACGATGCAAATATTCCCGAGGCTAACAGCGCGTCTTATACGACGCCTGTACTCACCTTGGGCGATCAGGGGGCGAGATTCCGCTGCGTGGTAACGAATGCCCATGGCAGCGCGACAAGTGCTGTTGCCACGTTGACGGTTGTTTCCGGGACGCGAGGGCGTGTTATCACCGGTCAAATTGTCCTCTATACGTTTGAAGAGAACGGTGGCGCCGAGATCCGCGACGTTTCAGGCTTCGGCACGCCGCTCAATCTCATCGTGAGCAACCAAGCTGCCGTAAAGTGGATTCCAGGGGCCTTGGCCGTTAATTCATCAACGATGATCACCTCGGCTGGCGCGGCAACAAAGGTCATTGCTGCTTGCAAAGCCAGCAATGCGATCACGATCGAAGCCTGGGTCAAACCCAGCACGGCGACGCAAAACGGGCCGGCTCGCATCGTGTCCCTGTCTGCCGATGCTTTCAACCGAAATTTTACGTTGGGCCATGGACTTAGCGACACTGATCCACCGGCGCTCTATAGCCTCCGCTTGCGCACGACCACAACCACTGCCAATGGCACGCCATCCCTGAATTCACCGAATGGTTCTCTCAATACTCAACTCTCACACGTGGTCTATACGCGTGACGCCGCGGGCGCCGCTAAAATATACGTCAATAACGCACAACGGGCGAGTGGGGCCATCGGCGGCGATCTTTCAAATTGGAGTGAAAGTTTCAACTTGGCCTTGGCCAATGAATTAACCGGCGATCGACCGTGGTTAGGCGAGTATCACCTTGTGGCCATTTATAATCGCGCGTTGAATACGGCAGAGGTAGGCCAAAACTACGAAGCCGGCCCCAACTTGTTGCCGGTGTCGGTTGAGTCTACGAGCCTTCCGCCAATTGACTTCCAACTCGATCAAAATTATCCCAATCCGTTTAATCCTTCGACTGCGATTTCGTACAGCTTACCACAACGCAGCCACGTCGATCTGACTATATACGATCTCAATAGCCGGAAAGTGTATAAGTTGGTTGAGGGATTTCAAGAAGCCGGACGTTATACCGTCACGTGGCAGGGCATCGACTCAAATGGAACCCCGGTTCCTTCCGGCATGTATTACTATCGGATAAGAGCTTTGAATACTTCAAAGTTCAGAAAAATGATTTTGGCGAAATAGTAAAACGTGAAACGTAACGAGTAATAGAGGTTACAAATTATATTTTTTGAATTATGCAAGGAGGCATACAATGAAAAAGTACGCCAGGCTGATGCTTGTGGTGTTCATCATCCCGAATCTAGGGTTGGCTGCAAATCACTATGTGCGAGCAGGCGCTACCGGTAAGAATGATGGATCGGATTGGAACAACGCCTGGGCTTCGCTGCCGGCGGGTTTGGTCCGCGGCGACACTTATTATATTGCCGATGGAAACTATCCTGGTTACACTTTTGACGATGCGGAGGCCGGCTCAGCCTATATTTACGTCAAAAAAGCTATTCCCTCCGACCACGGCACTGATACGGGTTGGAATAGCTCTTATGGTGATGGTCAGGCATTTTTTGGAGTTTTCACATTTCAAAGAGGTTATTATAAAATAGATGGACAAATTGGAGGGGGGCTTGCCAGTTGGAAAAAGGGTCACGGTTTTAAGATAAAGGCAACCTCTGCCAACCAAAAAGTTGTCAGGATTGAAAATGGAGTGAGTAATATCATTATAACGCATTGCGAACTGGAGCACCGTGGGCTCAATACCGGCACCTCTGATGATGGAGTTTATGGATTCAATGCGCGCAACATAACCATCTCATATTGCTATATGCATGATTTCGGCAGAGTGCCTTTTCTGATGAGAAATTGGAACAATCTGACGATTGAGTACTGCTATATAGCCAGAAACACCAGCACGGCCGCTCAACATGCGGAAGGCATATCCGATAGCGGCAGCGACAACGTCGTCATCCGATATAATATATGGAGCGAGATTCAGGGAACTGCGGTTATCGTTGGGTTAGAGCATGGCGGAATCGCTGCCAACTGGGAAATTTACGGAAATGTATTTTCACGTTGCGACGTGGGAGGAGTTATACGAGTCTTGAACGATGCGAGCAATAGCGCCAGTGCGGAAAATTGGAAAATATATAACAATACCATCGTAAATATCGCCGGGTTATGGTCCGGATTCAGAGTAGATGCAGGCAGTAATAATGTTGCTTACAATAACCTTTGGTATAATTCAGTGAGGACTGCTCATCATAGAGTAACAATCAGCCACAGTTGGTATTACAATACCCAACGAGACAATGACAACAATGCCGTGCAAATTGGCACAGAGGACCCTTTCGTAGATTTGGCCAAAGAGAATTTCCATCTCAAATCAGCCACCCAGAATGGGAAAGGAAATCTCGGATCACCATATAGTGTAGATGCTGACGGGAACATTCGCGGCGCTGACGGAGTTTGGGATCGGGGAGCATACGAATATGGTAGTATTACCGGCAGTTTACGACCGGACCCGCCCCGAAATCTCATGCTCAAGGTTGTGCCATAGCCATCCAAGGCTTATCTGAAACCCAACACTTGCGAAGGAATGGAGATTAATTCGCGCACCAATCTCTTCCATCGCCGGGCAAACATTTTGAAGATGGGATAATAACAGCGCACTTTTGCATGCCAAACGAGTTGGCTCTTTCCGGTTGCCACAAGGGTTTCGATCAGGAGCCGCCAATTAGGGAGGACAAGACGCATTGTCGAGTTGGCATCATACCACTTTGCCCGTTCACGATAAGTACGAGTTTTTGGCAGTTTGATTGTTGACGCCTGCGGGTGCACTCTGCGAAAATAAAGAGGGTCCGAAACTTCATAAAACTGCCCGCACAGGAGCAGCTTCATGAGCAACACCTGGTCCGAAGCAACATATTTGCCAAAAAGCCCGGTTTGCCGAAGAGCAGCACTACGGATCAAGCCAAACACAGCCCAGAAAATATCTTCGCGCTTAAGCTGATGATTGACGAAGCAATATAAGCGGCCAGCAGCACTCTGGGCGCCGATACTCAAGTTACCTTCCGAGGCCTGCTGAATACTGCCGCGCTCATTAATATAACTGATTCCAGGGAAGCACAAAACCACCTCCGGCTTTTGCTCGAGCACCTTGACACATCGTTCTAAAAAAGTAGGCGCAATAATATCATCGTGCGCCGCCCACTTGAAATAACGGCCCGAAGACTTTTCAAAAACGAGATTATAATTTGCGACAGCGCCGAGATTGTTGTCGTTACGATAATAGTATATGCGCGAATCTTTAGCGGCATAATCACGGCAAATCTCTTCCGTTCTGTCCGTCGAGGCATTATCCGATATGATCAATTCAAAATCCTTAAAGGTCTGCGCCAGGATCGAGTCGATAGCCTCAGCGAGAAAATTTTCCCCATTATAAACGGGAAGACCTATACTGACATGCGGCATGTCTTTGCTCCTTTGCACTTGTCCCTTAAAGCGATCTTAGTTCAGCCGATAAATTCATGCTTTTAACCTGCTGCCGGATTTCTTCGAGATATATCGGGTTCATAACGAGAATGATGTCGGGGCGATATTCCACAAGGCGTTGAGGCGGCACGATCATCTGGCCGGTTCCGGCGACATATTTGCCGTGTTTGCGCGGATTGATGTCGACCACACATTCGATTTGATTTTGAATTTGTAAAGTATTCAAAAAAGTGACCCCTTTCGAGCCGCCTCCCCAAAGGACGGCGCGCAATCCAGTTGCTTCGATCTTTTCAAGCTCGCGCCGCCAACTCTCGACTTTGTTCTGATAATGCCCGGCAAATGACGCCACCTCGTGGGCCATTCTCTCCATGCCGTTCCAATGCCCGTTTTTTGAATTGGCCGACTCTGCGATGGGGCGGGCTTCGATACTAAGAAATTGGCCTTTATACGTTTCTTCACATTTGTAAATCTTGAATCCGCACGAGACGAACAAACGGCTAAGCGAGCCGATACTGAAATATGAGCAGTGTTCGTATATCAAATCCCAAATGCCGGAGTGCCTTAGAGAGTAAATAACGTTCGGGACTTCAAAAAATACCGGAGTATCAGTTCGTCCGGCAATCGCGCGACGCAACTCAGCCACAAAATCACTGGGGAATTGAATGTGTTCCAAAACGTGCCGGCAACAGATCAAATCGGCTTGATAGTTGGCATAGCGGCTTGAATAGAAATCGTGAATAAAGGTTATTTGCTGTTTCGCCGCGCCATTGGTCGGCTCGTGAATAAGGGCCGGATCAAAACCGATCCCACGATTTCCTCCCAACTCGCAGAGCAGGTTGAGAAATTCTCCTCGGCCACAACCGATTTCTATGATTTGCTTGCCGTGCAAATCATATTGCTCGATCAGTCTCGTCGCCAGCGACCGGGCATAGTCCTGGAAGCGCGGAGAGCAGTGCAACGAATTCTCGTATTCCTGCTCATATCGCATAAAAGCAGGATTGAAGGCACAATTGAAGACGTGTCCACAACTTCCGCAAAATCCCAAGCGAATATCTCCTCGTGAAATCTGCCTGGCTTCGTCGCGCGTCGACCAAAGCAAATTGCAATGGACCGGCACGTTCAAGATCTCGACGAATATTGTCACCTCGGTCGAGCTGCAAACCGGGCACATACTTTCTTTATTCATTTTACCGTTTTTCATGGCAAGCTGACGTATTTCCGATCAAACTGTTTTAATCTCCGGACTTAGCCCCATTCCTGCAAGCTCTTGCTGAATTTCATTGCAATAGATCGCATTCATGACGATGATCGTATCGGGCTGATATTCCTTTAAAAAACTTGGCACCACAATTTCCTGCCCCGTTCCCGCCAAATAGGTTCCATGTTTATGAGGGTTGATATCCACTGCATATCCAATCTCATCCTGAATGCCAAGCGTGGTGAGAAATGCAACCGCCTTCGAGCCTCCTCCCCAAAGCACCACTCGGCGCCCGCCGCGTTTCAGCGTTTGCAAATCCTGTTTCCATTTCTCTATTTTGGTTTGGCAGTTTTCAGCAAAATAGGCAGCCGCAGCAGTCAGCTCTTCCAAGTCTTTTTCCGCAGATAGACGCGCCTTGGCCGGACCGGTACGAGGCCGGGCTTCGATCATCACGTATTGATCGTCGTAATCTTGCCAGAGATTCAAGACGTCGAATCCGCCCTTCCTAAACAGGTGGGCCAGCGACCCCATACTAAAATACGAACAGTGTTCGTAATAGATATCCCAAAAGGCCAGCTCCCATAGAATGCGCAAGGCATTTGGAACCTGGAAAAAGACGATCGTGCCGGTCTGATCTCCCAGCGTGCGTCGTATCGTGCGGACAAAATCGGCGACCGGCTGGACATGCTCCAGCGTCATTTTGCAACAGACAAAATCACCTTTATAAGCCGAGTATTTTTCCGAGTAAAAATCCTTTATAAAAGCGATACGATCTTTTGCGGGACTCTGATTTCGCTCACTGACATAAGCCGGATCGAAGCCGACGCCGTGATTTTGCCCCAGTTCGCAGAGCAGATTCAGAAATTCTCCCTTCCCGCAACCAATCTCAATGACCGTCTTGTTATGCAAATCATAGCGGTCGATGAGATAAATTGCCAGCCGCCGATGAAAAGCATTGAATGTGGAAGAGAAGCCCTGCGTCTCTTCATAACGGGATGAGTACTCGTGTTGACCGGGATCAAAGGCAAGATTGGAGATAAAGCCGCAATCTTGACAAAATCCCAGAACGAGATCGCCTTGGGGATAATTCAGCGCCACTTCCCGCGCCGGCATGAGCAAAACACTATGCGCCGGAACGTTTTTAACTTCGTAAAACGGTGACATCCCGATTGCATTACAACTTGGGCACGAGTTTTTCATCGACATATTTCCTCGAAAGATTGGCATGGCCTGTAAACGTTAGGGAATTCAATGTCCGGGTGCTTTTACTAGCGATAGCCCAAGTTGTTCAGTCAATTAAGCACCCGGGCGTTTTTATGAGCTCACTTGGTGAGCACAAGTTTTTTGGTTAGCGTAACCGGCGCCGTTTGTCCGGATGGCGCGACAGATAAACGGTAGAAGTAAACGCCGCTCGGAAAACCGCCGGCATTCCAAACCGCTTTATGCGGGCCGGCGGCGAGTTTTTCCGCTACCAACACCGCGATCTCTTCTCCCCTGAGCGTGAAAACCTTCAAGGTGGCCAAGCCGGGCGCCGGCAGCGAGAATTCAATCGTGGTTTGCGGATTGAAAGGATTCGGATAATTTTGGTGCAGCTCAAAGTGAGCTGGCGCCTCAATGGTCACTTTGTCTGCAATGGATACAAGTGGAGAAGCAACATTCACAAAGTAATCAATCAAACCAGTAAATGCTGGTGCATTGTTACCGGCATTTCCGATAAAAACTCCCACAGAACGCACTGGCAAAACATGTACGAAACTAATACCGGTCGTCCAATTCTTGCCATCATAAGAATAAGATTGCGTCCAACGCGCCTCTTCGCGCTTCACACGCATGTAGAGCGGAACGCCACCCGCAATATGGCCGTTCATTTTAATTATGGCCGAACCATTGACAAAAACTGCGGCAAAAATTTTTGTGCTCCAACCATCATGATGAAAATCAAAGCGCAGAAAATTGCTGCTGTTATCGTCGACGAGAATACCCTGAATTTGAAAGCCGTTGCGCAAAGCCGAAACGAATTTGGCCTCCACTTCAAAATCCGTGTCACTTACAGATTGCATAATGCGCGGCGCTAGATTGCCTGTGGTCCAAACATCATGGGCGGTGCCGGCTGGAATTGTAATGGCAACTTGGTTTCCAGTCATCTGTAACACGGCGTCACCAAGTGGATTCATAAATTTCCACAATTGTGTATTCAAAGCGGACGAATTGAAATCATCCGACACAATTGTCGAAAGAGTTATGGTTTTAAAGGTTAAATCGGGCGACTTAGCGACATATCCGCTACGGTCTACCGAAGTAATTTGATAATGATAAGTTGTTCCAGGAATCAAACCGCGTAAAGTAATTTTGTGTTCCGTTGTCAAAGTGTTATCTTCGACGCTGCCCTTCTCGTAGCTCTCGCTTTCGCCATAAGCCACTTTGCTGGTCGCTGGCTGACTGGTGTTCCAACTGATCGTTGCCCATGTGTCGCCTCGCTTGACTTCGATATTACTCATCACTTTAATGACAGGGGTAACGGCAACATCGCCAAAACTGGCATCGGTATTATGCGCAACTAACAGAAAAGAGCCGTTCGCAGGATCTGATGAACCTTCTTGAGCCGTAAGGTCCCAACCGGAAGGCTCTGCATCGCCGCTGCGCCAAACCTTTAGTTTATACAAACCGCCTTGTCCCGGTGTGGTTTCCACACTCATTTTGAAAATATACGGAACGTTCAACTCGAGGCGCCGATTGGAGGCTTTGGCGAGATCGACGCTACGGTCGCCGATTATTCGTAACGAGCCGCTGTTGCTGTTTGCATCGTGTGGCTCATACGCGCCTATAGCGCCCATCGGCCACCACCCCTCATTGGGTTGTTCGCCTCCCCAATTGTCGTGTCCATCCCATCGCATGAGAAGGCCGACAATCGCCCCATCAAAGCGGAAATCGAATTTATGAATAGTGATCGGAACCGTCACTTCATAGTCTCTCCAGGCGACGTCACCAATCGCGATCACACGATCGTAGCCGCTCTCTTCCGGACGAACGCCATTGGTCCCCAACTTCCATTTTCCATCCACAATTTGAGCGACTTCCGGTATTTTGTTTACGGTGCTCCAATTGATGGAGTATCTTTCCGGCCATACCCGGCCACGAAAAAATTGAATCGTTACATTTCGAACAGTGATATTGCCCAGCCTATCAGTTGCTGTGATCGCCACCTGGTTTTGGCCTTCCGACAAATCACTATGAGATATTTCGACGTTAAAATCACCGGCGGCGATAAGCCGGGGATTTCCCGGTCCAATCGAGATTGGCAATGACGGGCTGCCGTTGAGAGCAAAAGTCAGCGAGGCAATGCCATCATAGTCCGATACTTTGCCGAGAACATTGACCCATTGCTGTGGAATACCGAGATGTCCAAAAGTTTGTTGGGGACCATACCAGACATCTATTACCGGTTTATCATTGGTCGTAAAAGTGGCGCCAATGATGTAATCACTGGTTAATGTCAGCATGACCGGATTTTCTTTTCCGGTAAGATTTTCACTCCATCCATGAAAGCTTAAGCCAGAGTTGGGAATTGCCGTGAGCTTAACCACTTCGCCGGCGCCGTAAGTCGGACGATCAGGCTGCTTCACGACAGTGCCGTCGCCAGTCACGTTGACCGTCACAGTGTAACGCCCTCGGTCTTCCGGATTAATCGGGAAGGCGGTATTAAAGAAATAATCTATCACACCGATGTGAGCAGGCGCAAACGTCCCGGAATTACCTACAAACGCTCCGACGGCCGTCACCGATAAATTTTCAACAAAGCTCGCACCGGCCGCCCAGTTCACGCCATCGTAAGAGTAAGATTGTGTCCATTGGTTCGTTTTTCGCGTCACGCGCATGTAAAACGACAAGCCGGCAGAAATGTCCTGATTGCCTTTAACACTTGCAGAGCCATTCTTAAGGACTGCAGAAAAAATTTTGATTGCAGCGCCATCACTATAAAAATCAAAGCGGAGGAAATTGTTGCCATCTTGCTCGACGAAAACCCCTTGCAACTGATACATTCGGCGCACGGGTGACTCAAACTTGACCTCAATTTCAAAATCAGTGTTCTTGGCCGGCTGCTTGATTCGCGGCGCGAGGTTGCCGTTTGTCCATACATCATGCGAGGCGCCAGCCGGCACCGAGATCCGTGCCTGGGCGCCGGTCATCGTCAATGTGGCATCACCAAGAGGATTAACGAATGTCCAGAGCGAGGGGTTAAGATTGGAGGCGCTGAAATCGTCTGAGACAAACGCCGGCGCCGATTGTCCTTGGACTTGATTCGGCAGCATAAATATCCAAATCGTTGCCAAAGTAATGACAAGGACTGTGAAAAGAGTAGATGGTTGTTTCATAGTTGTTCTCCAAAAATTTTCTTGAATAACAAAAGTTTTTGTTTTTTACACAATCTGATTTTTTAGCGCTTAAAATGAACGGCCTTCATTCACTGGCATTCTGTGATATGCCGATAAAGAAGCGGCCACCCGTTTGAGCCTGCCAAAGGCGATTGGCGTGATCAATTAGGCATCTAGGAGCTTGGCCGGAAAGTCTGTGTGGAGCCAAGTGACAGCCAGGTTGGCTGTCCCACTTTTCGGCCACGCTTCTAGAACATATAGACCAATTTTGACGCCAAAATTCCCTCAAATATTTTTGTAGAGGCGGAATAAATTTTCAAGAACCCGTTCCCACGAAAAAACCTCCACGGCCCGGCGGCGAGCAGCGTTTGCCATCGCCTGCCTTAAATCTTCGTTGGCAAGAAGAAACTCGATCGCTTCGGCCAGCGCCATGGGATCACCCCGTTCAACCAAGAGACCGGTCTTGCCATCTTCGACAATTTCCGTGATGCCGCCGCCGCGGGTTGCAACGACCGGCGCTTGGCACGCCATGGCCTCAACGATGGGCATACCGAATGGCTCATCCCATACCGAAGGAAAGATAAACACCTTGCTATTACGATAGCGATCAATCAGCTCCGAGTATGGCACCGGCCCGGAAAAACTCACGCGGTTTGACAAATTCGCCGGAAGTCGTTCTTGCAGATGGGCTAAATAATTTTTTTCATAAAATGGCGCCAAACTCGACACTCGGGCATCATCGCTCAATGCCACGATAAATTCGGCCGGCGGACGCGCTTCCGGACCAACGATTTCGAGCCGCGCTTCCGGATGGCGCTTAGCCACTTCCTGAAAAGCCTCGGCCAAGACATGCACACCTTTTTCGGGCGAAACTCTGCCGACAAAGAGCAGGCGCTTGGCGCCATTTTGCTTCGTGGTCGCATGGCCGTTGGCGCCGCAAAAATGATCGACATCAACACCGTTATGTACCGTGTGACAACGAGCGGCAACTTGCGGAAAGAGGCGGCGGATTTTTTTCGTGACGTGTTCACTGCAACCGACAAGCAAATCCGCTTGCTTGAGCCGCGGTTCGATTAAGGCCGGATCGAGCTGCGTGAGCCACTCACAATGCATGTGCAGAACGATTTTAATTCCCGGATTGAAGGCGCGGATAATTGGAACGAACTGCGAAAAGTTATGGACGTGAACAATATCGCAACGCTGCGCTCTTAAATCCTTTGCCACCTGCAAAGCATAGCCCAGGTAATACAAAACGGAAGCAAAAATGGGGCGTTTCGCCTGATAAAAAAAGGAAAATAGATTGAGCAGCCGGCGCAACCATTGATCGTAAGTTGGCGAGGCGCGGCGATATTGCACCCCTTGGTCAAATTCAACTTTGTTTTGCAAGCGACCGGAATAGACTATGACTTCACAAGATCGCGCCAACCGCCGCGCCATCTCATAAGTCCAAATCCCGATCGAGCTTTGCATGGGCGGAAAAATCATGTCCTGCGGCTGCGGGACGAAAGCGATTTTCATTTTTCTCTTGATGGCCTGCTTTAGACGACGGTTGGACGAGGGATGGGAATGATGAATTTTCCACCGCGCTCACGATACAGGATATGCTGTTGCAAGATCTCTTCGGCAAAATTCCAAGCGAGAAGCAAAACGTAGTCCGGTTTCTGCTCGTGCAACTTCAAAGTTGGAAAGATGGGCAGATGGTTGCCGCCCATATAGCGGCCATGCTTGTATGGGTTCATGTCGACAACGTAGTCGAGCACCTGCCGATTGATTCCGCAGTAATTCAGCAACGTCGTGGCCTTGGCCGCCGCTCCGTAAGCAGCGATCCGATTGCCTTGGCGCTTGAGATCGGTTAAGAGCCGCTGCAATGAACGCTTGATCTCACCCACCCGAACAGCGAAATCGCGGTAATAATCGATTTGATCGATCTTTCGCTCCGCCTCTTGCTGCAAAAGCGCTTGCACCGAATCACTGACATTTTCTCGCGGCGCCACAAACAGCCGCAGGGATCCGCCATGAATGGAAACACGCTTGATGTGATTGAGAAAAAGCCCGTGCCGGCGAAACAACAGGTCCAACGCCGTCACGGAAAAGTAGCAAAGATGTTGATGATAAATGGTGTCGAACTCACAATGATCGACCAAATCGACGACGTACGGCACTTCGATGACGGCCACACCCTTCTTTTTCAAAATGAGGTGAATGCCTTCGACAAATCCGTTGAGGTCGGCGACGTGCGCCAAAACATTATTAGCCAGAAAAACGTCGGCCTCCAGTCCGTCGTCACGAAACTGTTTGGCCAAAGTTTTTGTGAAGAACTTACAAAGCGTGGGAATGCCGGCGCGCTGCGCTGCTTTGGCAGGTTCCGGCGCCGGATCGATGCCGAGAACCGGTATGCCTTTCGCGACGAAGTTTTTGAGCATGTAGCCGTCATTGCTCGCCGCCTCAACCACCAGGCTGCCGGCATTCAGCTCCCGGCTTTCGATCAATTCTCTGGCGCTCTCGCCAAAGTGTTGCAACAAAGCTTTTGAGACGGATGAGAAATAAGGATAATCTTCGTAAAAGAGAACTTCCGGCGCCACGGTTTCGGCGATCTGGACCAGGGCGCAATCGTGACAGAAGACCAAATTCAGGGGCGCCATCAGCTCCGGATTTTTGAGCTGGTCGTCGGTCAGCAGACGATCAGCCAGAGGCGTTTGGCCAAAAGCCATGATCAATTCAAGCTTCGTCCCTCGGCAGGCGCGACAGTGTTGTTCGGATTGGTAAAACATTGATAACCTCCTTATAGCTTTCTAAAACCTTGCATTGATCTCGCTGATCGCTATGCGACCCGGCGCAAAGTTTCATTCAAACTTCCGTTGTTTAACAATTGCTGAAGATGGGCGATGCGTTTGTATTTCGGCCCTTCGAACTCTTCGAGGGTTACACCGACTTTTTGATAAGCCGTCAATAATTCTTCCGCACCGCGCCGGGCATTCCATTCTGGTTTAAAATCAGGCAAAATCCGCATGCTTTTGCTGCAATCCACCCGATAACAACGCCTATCCGGTCCGGCATCTTTGGCATACTCGATTTTGCAGCCCGGCACGGTGCTTTCAACAATCTCCGCCAATTCCCGGATACGATAATTTTCTTCGGTGCGTCCGATATTGATGGCTTGATTGTGCACCGTTTCTCGTGGTGCGTGCAGCGCGGCAATAAACGCCGCGGCGATGTCCCGAACGTGAACGATCGGACGCCAGGGTGTGCCGTCGCTTTTGATATGAACCCGGCCGGTGGTGAAGGCCCAGGCGACCAAATTGTTGAGAACCAAATCGAAGCGCAATCGCGGCGAGACGCCGTACGCCGTGGCGTTGCGGAGAAAGATCGGGCTGAAGTTGTCGCTGGCCAATTTGGATACCACCAGCTCCACACGCACTTTGGAGACGCCATAAGGCGTGACCGGGTTGAACGGCGATTCCTCGTTTAAAAAATTTTCACCGCCCGCGCCATAGTTGCTGCACGAAGAGGAAAAAATAAAACGCTTAATGCCGACCTCTCTCGCCAAAATGGCGAGACGCACGGAGGCCATGTAATTGATCTGATACGTCAGCTTCGGATTCAAGTCGCCCAGCGGATCGTTTGAAAGGCCGGCCAAGTGAATCACCGCCTCGAATCCGTCCAGGTCTGAAGCCGTAACGTCACGGATGTCTTTTTTAATTTCAGGGATGTTTTGGATTCCATCGCCGAACGTACATTGCGTAAAGAGATCGCTGTCCAGCCCGACGACGTCGTGCCCTGCGGCCAGCAGCATCGGCGTCATGACGGTGCCGATATAGCCCTGGTGGCCGGTTAATAATACGCGCATATTCTTACTCCCAAGTTTTCCACGGCGCAAGGCCGTTTTGCCAAAGGTCTTCCAACAATTTTTTATCACGCAAAGTATCCATACATTGCCAAAACGAAGCATGCTGATAAGCCATCAGTTGCCCGTCCTTTGCCAGGCGCTCCAATGGCTCGCGCTCCCATTGGGTCTCGTCGCCCTCGATGTAATCGAAGACGCCCGGCTCTAACACAAAAAACGCGCCGTTGATCCATCCTTCTTTCGTCTGCGGCTTCTCCGAAAATTCCATGACGCGGCCATCATTCAGCGCGAGATGGCCGAAACGCGCCGGCGGGCGAACCGCCGTTAATGTCGCCAATTTTCCGTGCGCGCGATGGAAAGCCAACAACTCGTGCAAATTCACATCCGAAACGCCATCGCCCCAGGTCAGCATAAACGTCTCCTTCCCGAGATAGGGCGCAAGCCGCTTGATGCGGCCACCGGTCAGCGTTGGAACGCCGGTGTCAACCAAATCGACCGTCCAATCCGGTTTATAACCGCCATTCATTTCCACTTTGCCGGTGCGCAGATTGACCTTGAGATTGCTGTTCAGCGAGCAATAATCCACCATGTACTTTTTGATGGCCTCGCCTTTATAGCCGAGCGCGATCACAAAATTCTTGAAACCGTAGCCCGCATAGTGCCTCATAATATGCCAGAGTATTGGTTTTCCTCCGATTTCAACCATCGGCTTGGGTTTGATTTGGGTTTCTTCCGCGAGGCGTGTTCCCACACCTCCGGCAAGGATTGCAACTTTCATCTTAAACCTCCTGAAGCCCCGAGTTTTAGGTAACTTTTAAAGGAACGTCCGGGTTATTTTGAAAAACTGTGATTGATTTTGTCTGCTGATCAATACGCGACGGTTTATAATATCCCCGAGTGATAATCCGCCGCGCCGTGCCCAAAATGGAACGAAGCTTTTCTTTCAGCGACAAGGTGCACCAGTTTTTGAAAAGCGAAAAACCATACAAACGCGGCGTTGGAATGCCGAAGGCCCTCATCGCGATCAACCTTCCCCAAATGGCGCGGCGTTTTCCCAACAAATTTTTTTGCGCTTGTTCCAGCTTGTGAGGTTCGGCGCGTTCGAGATGAACATATCCCGCCGCCATCGCTCGATGCAGAATCTCGCGGCCTCTTTCCGTTCGGACCACCACGAGAGAATATCCAAGCTCATCCTCTTCGATCTCGCGATACCACGGATCGCCGCACGAGAGGTCGGCAAATTCGCCGGTGCCGTCCGGGCAGAGGTGGCAGCGATAAGGCCGGTATTTTTGCAAGAACCCCCACGAGTTTTGATACGACATTTTATGCGAAGGAAAATCTTCTCCTCTTAACTGCGCGGTATACATACCCGGCCAGCCCTTGCCGCGATACCTGATTTCTTCCACTTCATCAGGATTGGTCTTGAACTGGCGCAACAAATCGAGCGTGCCTTGAGTCGACGGTGTGCCGGCGCAAAATATCCCGATGGCAACGCCGACCTTGCTATCGAGCTGCGGTCTCAAAGCCTGCGCTTTTCGCAATCCCGCGACATCGCACGGTTTGCCGATGAACACGCAGGGCGCGGGCGCCGCTTCGATTTGATTCAGGCTGTCGCATGGCGAGGCCGGGGCGTAGCGCGATCCCGTTCTTTTGAGAAGCGCCGTCCGATCTCGGCTCAACACCGTTTTGTTGCGCCACGGTTGCTCCGGATCACCTTCGATGTGCAGCACGCCATACATATCTTCTTTTTCCAAACAATACAGCGCCAGAGCGGTAGCAAGCCCGGCGGAAGAGCCGTTGAAACGTATTTCCGGATCTGCCGTGTAACCTTCCCATATTTCAAGGACCGGCCCCCAACCTTGCTGCAGCTCCGCCATCAATCCCGAATGATGCGCAAAAGGGGAATGAATGATTTCGTAACCGGGGCAGGCGCGCAAGCATTCACAATAAGCACCGCAGCCCTCGCCGGCGATGGCCGGCCTGATGCCGTCGTTAATTATATCCACCAGCTTGATTTTATCCTCAGGGCAAATCGAGGCGCACAAACCGCAGCCCACACAGAGCCGCCAGTCCACCACGTCTTTTATCGTTGTCAGGCGCATTTTTATGCAAGCGAGTTGATTTCTTTGAACAAGTTGAGCACTCTTGCTTTCACCTGCGGTATTTTCAATGACAATTGCAAACGGAGATAATCTCTTTGCTCGAAAGTCCTGGTGACGACATTCATGATTTCTTTTTTATTCATTCTTCGAGGGTCCGCGACCAGCTCGTCAACTCCAATCGTCTGCATGACGCCCAAAAATTTATTGCTGTAAGAAATCGCCACTGCCGGAATAAATTGCGAAAGCGCGGCGATGCAAGCATGCATGCGGGAGCCGATAAAAAAGTCGCACTGGCCGATAATATATTTGATCTCATTTTGATTGTAATTTCCCGCGGCAAAAAAGAGCCTGCCTTGATATTTCGTCTTCAAATCATTGTAGACTTTTTCGCAAACCACCGCATCGCTCTCGACATGCTCGGAAGAACCAAAGACGTGAGGCACGAGCAGTATCACAACGTCCGGTTTTCTCATCAGAAAATGTATGATGTCACCAATCAACTCGTTGTATTCGATCTGCAATCCGAACATGTTGTTGCGCGTATAGCCGCCCATGAAGAGCAGACCGCTGATATTCATGCCGATCACGCAGCAATCAGCTTTTTTCTTTTTAAGCAAATCGGCCAGCTCCATTTCGCCCGGCGGGATGGGATCAACGACAAAGCCAACGTCGTAGCAAAATCTCAGCTTTCCATTGAGGCGCTCCAACCCCAGCGATTTTTCAAGCAGCTTTTGGCCGGCAAAATCTCTTGTATACGTCACGCTGGCGTGATGAATGATGTATTTGGCAATGGCTCGGACAATCCGGTTTTGAAACGGCCCCAGCGTTTGCGGCAAAAGGAACAGCTTTTTTCCCATAAAGAGAACCAACAACTGGGGCAAGGCCACGTAGAAGAAGCGGCCGAAGCCATAAATATCGCTGAAGCTATCGCCGCCGGCAAGGGAGGCGATAACATCTGCTTCGTGAATATGATGCAGCCAATAGTTTTTGGATATGATGGAGGTTCTCAGCTTTTGAAAAGGAATGAGCTTGAGAAGCAATGCCATCAGGATCAACCTGGCGATATTATTTGGCAAGTAAAGTTTTTTGGAGAATCTCATATTGACGAGCCGAATCGAAGCCTTTCGGTTGCCGGCTTGAAAATCATAGTTCAAGCTTTTCTTGCCGTAATCCAAAAGGGATATCTCCGCGTCGGGGGAATGATGCAGAATGGACTGAATCGTTCCTGCCGTCAGCGCGCTAACGCCTAAATTATTGGTGGCGAAGGTCGCGCCGAGCAAACAAACTTTTGTATGCGAGTTTTTTGTCATGGTTTGCAAAAGAAAGGTTGAAGATTCGCGAGCAAGGCGCCGGGATCAGTGAGCCGATTTGAACCATGGCGGGACCGGCGCTGGCGGAAAGAATTTAACTCGGCGCGCGCTCGTCTCATCCACATTGTGATTCGCCACGGCGACAGAATGACGCAACAAGTTTTTATAGGCAGATTATTGCGCCATTTCACTCTCAGATATTCTGCGCAGCGCCAAAACTCTGTCGGCAGCCTTTTTATCGCAATGCTGTTGTGAACGCAAAAGTTGCTTATTGCATAATTTTCCAGCCGGCTTCGACGGGCTTGGAGACATATATCAGCGCCGTAAAGATGAAAATAGGGAAGCTGGGGGTCGAAGCGCAGCCCGCGGCTTTTCCGCAAAATCAGAACAGCTTCGTCCAAAGACTGCGCTGGAACAGGTGAATGTAAGCTTCCTAATTCACGGTTCAGTCCGTTTGAGAAGATGTGTCCGGCCGGCGCTCCCGGCAACGAGATGCCATAGCATCCAAGCACGCCCCATCTTCGGCCGGAAGTCTCCAAGGAATTGACAACGCCCTGAAGGTTTTCGACCCAGTTTTCCGGCAAATAAATATCCTGGTGCATGCAAACGATGACATCATGCCGCGCTTTGTCAATCGCGTCATTATAGGCTAAACTCGCCGACGGGAAACCGCGTTGAATCAGGACTTCGTGCTGATGATCGTCGCGCAAAGCCGGAGAAGCCAAGGCGTTGGAGTGAAGCACTAACTCGTCGTTGGCCGCAATGACAAACGAGATCGCAAGCTCGTCATTATGTTTTATCGCCATTATGAGAATCGACTTTTAGATTGTAAAAATATTATGATGGAAAGCCCATAAGCCAAAAGGCAGCCGAGAACGCCTGGAAGTAAGCTGAACAAAGGCCGGGCGGGGACAAGATGCTGGGTGATGAGCCACAACGCGACGACGCATCCCGAAACTCCCAATGCCTGCAAAAAGATCGCGCCGTAGCGTCTTAAATCAAAATCGATGAGCTTACGCATCCAGATAATCTGAAATAGAAGTCCCAGTGTCATGGCGACGAGGCCGGCGGCGGCGGCGCCGATTAAACCGAAATGTTTAACTGCCGGGTAGATTAACACCATGATTAAAACCGTTCTGATTGCTGCAAATAGACGATGCAGAGCCGGCCGGCCGATAGCCAGATAAAACGTTACAACCGGCACGCAGATGGTTTGCAGGATCGAGGTGGCCAAAATGATCGCAAATGGTCCGGCGACTTTGGCATAAGGCGATCCGTAAGCCAGCGTTAGCAAGTCTCTTCCATATAAAGCCGCACAAACGAGAAGAGGAATTCCCAGGAACGCGATGATCGCGGTCACCTTCAAAATGGTGGTGTTGATTCTGACTTTATCGGCTTGCATTTCTGAGAATGCCGGCATGGCAATCGGCGCAATAATTCCTCCGAGGAATTGAAAAGGTATATGAGCAATGGCCGCCGCCATGCTATAGAATCCCAATTCCGCGGCGGGGAGAAGCTTGCCAATTACGAAGATGTCGGCGCGCATGAAAATAAAAGTCAGAACCGGCAGTCCGGCTATGCTTCCGGTATATTGCAGCAAAGCCCGCCAGTGATTTTTGTCAAAACTCAATCCGGGACGGTATGGGCAGATCAGATAGGAGAGCGCACTACGGACGCCGGCTTCAAGAGCAAAGCCGATCACCAGCGCCCAGACATCTCGAATGGCGTAGGCTAAAAGCACCGTCGTGAAGATGCCGACCAATCCGCCGCCATATTGCGCCATCGCCCAAAGTTTGAAGTTCATCTCTTTAACGGCAACGTGCATCTTCGGACTTGTCGCGCCCTTAAAAAGAACGCCTAAAAAGGCAACGCGCATGAGCGAGATCAGCTCGGGATGGTGGTAAAACTGCGCAATCCACGGCGCGCCGAGGCAAGCCAAGACGTAAAGGCTGACGGCGCGAGCCATGGCAAGCCACCACGCGCCATTGAGATAAGTTCGTTCTTGTCCTTTGGGATTCTGAATAATGGCGGTTTGAATGCCGATTTCGGTGAACGTCTCAAAGGCCTGGGTGATTGCCAGAACGATGGCCATAACCCCGAACACTTCAGGAGCGAGCAAACGCGCCAGGATCATGTTGCGCAGGAAGCGCAGGCCGTGTTCAACCATGCTTCCTGCTCCCAACCAAGCACTGCCGCGCGTGGCTCTGGTTACGAGGCTATTCTCATTGAATAGATTTGCCAAGTGTTTGCGAAATTTTTGAATCATTATGAGCATGTTTTTGGCCCGTGGATAACGCTTCACCGATTGTCGCAAAGTGCAATCGACTTTTCACTGCTGCTTCCAAAAGCATTTGAGTCGCGGCGACAGTGACCTGAGCCGTGTTGCTGTTCTGGCCGTTGCGGCCGTCGTGCAGCAGTATGACTGAGCCAGGTCGAAGTTGATTGATGGCTTGTAGTGCCGCACCATCACCTGAATAGTCGCGATAATCTTTCGGATCGATATCCCAAAATGCAACTTGCTTTCTCGTAATCCAGACGTAGAGAAGTGTAAAAAGATTGAACTTGCCGTAAGGTGGCCTAAAGCGAATTGAGCTCTGATAGGCTTGATAATGCTTTAGGGCTTGCCCACCTTTTATCAAATCGATTGTCGAGCGCAGTGGATTGCATTTCCACGGATGGGAATGGCTAAAACTGTGTTCTGCGATCTCGTGGCCATCGGCCGCAATCTTGTCTGCCAAGTCCGGATGTTTTGCAACCTTTTCTCCAACCACGAAAAAAGTGGCTTGAATACCGTGTTGCTTCAAGAGCGCCAAAATTTGCGGCGTGGCCTCGGGACATGGGCCGTCGTCAAAAGTCAGACAAACATAACCGCTCTTCCGAATTTCTGCGAGAAACTTTCGCCGCAACCATGTTTTGACGACAAAAGGAAAAGGAATATAGAGTACGAAAGCGAGCGCAAGCCCACCAATCAGTAAAGTGATCAAGCCCATTTGACATTTCTTATCGTCATGCCATTTATAAGATCGAGATAACGGTCGCCCATGATCGGCCACGAAAACTTTTTATAAACCCGTGCGGCGCGTTCGACATAAGCTTTCCTCGCGCTTGGATCGCTGCAAAGCGCTGCAATGGCATTGGCCAAATCTGCGGCGTTGCCGGGCGAAAAATAATGAATGCTAGCGTCATTAAATAAAGCGGTTAAAGATGGCAGCCGCGAGGCAACAACCGGCAATCTCATGTTGACGTATTCAAAAGTTTTGGTGGAAAGCGCCAAATCCATAAAGGGATCGCTTAAATACGGCGCCACGCCGATGTCCGAATTTTCGATAATCGCAACGATCTCTTCCTGGCGACGAAAGCCGTTCACGAAGACCCGGTCCTCCAATTTTAGTCGTGAAATCATCTCTTCCAATTCCGCCCGATAAGCCGGATCGTATTTGCCATAGATATAAAGTTTGGCGCCGGGGACAAGGGCTTGCAGTTTGTATACCGCTTCGATGGCAATGTGCAAGCCGAATCGCCTGGCCACCGTACCGTGATACAGAAGCCGAACGTCATGTGTGATCCGAAGCCATTCTCGTTGCGATCTGGTGGTGAAAATATGATCGTCGGCCGTATTCAACACCAGAGTAATTTTATCCCTCGAGTTTCCTCTTTCGATCAACCGTTCTTGGAATCCCACACTCGTGGTGATCAGATGGTCGGCAAACCGGCAGGCAATTTTCTCCACGAGCCTCACCAGCGGCCTGAAGAGGGCGATCTTGCCGGCGCCCCATTTTGACTCAAAAAGCTCGGGGGTAAGATCGTGAAGATCCAAAATGAGCGGCCTCCCCAGCATCTTGTGAATAACGCCGACGAGAATAAGGAAATCCGGCATATTATGAACCTGAACCAAGTTGTATTGCTTTTTAAGAGACAACTGCTGCAGCTTGACAAAAGCTTTGATGGCGAAAAGCGAGGAGGACCAGAAATATTTCAAAAAACTTTCTTTCTTAGCCGGAGCATTCATGACTCGATAAGCCGTAACATGGCCAAATTTCTCAACAGGCGCCTCTTCGGAGCCGCGCAGACATATCACATCGACGGCAATTTCGGAACGATTGAGTTTCTCCGCTTCTCGCCGAACCCGCGGATCAGCGGGATAATACGAGAAGACCACCATGGCTATTCTAAGCATTTTGTTCCCGGAGCCTTTTCGTTTTAGATGGATAAACCGCCGGTGAAGAAATCTGGCGCATCCATTCCTCGAAGGCGACCAGACTAAACAGGATTTTGTGATTGTCGTCATACCCTTTCCGATGGTCGGCGAGCAGTTGTTGAACACTTTGGGGGCGCAGGTATTTATACATTAACGAGTTCTCATCGAGGATGAGGTGATCCATTTTTCCGGCAATCGAATTGCGGAACCACTCATTGACGACGTTTACAGCAAATCCTTTTTTCTTTCTCCGGATGATCTCCCCGGGCAAAAAATTCTTGCAAACTCGCCGATGCAGCCATTTTCCGATGCCGTTACGGATTTTGAAAGAGGCGGAAAGCCGTTCAGCGTACTCGACAATCTCATGATCGAGATAAGGCACTCTAACCTCCAAGCCATGCGCCATCGACAGCTTGTCCGCATACATTAAAAGCTCATCTGGCAGCGTCGACCTCAGTTCCAAAAATTGAAGCCCACCCAACTCATCCGTATGTTCCATAAGTCGCTCGAGATCATGCCAACAATCCACAATCTTATCGCCTGTTCCTGGTGTCGAAAGAATGCCGTCTTGAAAAAGCGCATCGATATTCTCGCCGGGCATGATTGAAAATACTTGCTGGTATCTTTTTGTTCGCGGCATGACAGCCAAAGAATACAGCCCGCGCTTGACTGATTCATGATGAGTTATCGCGCCAAGTAAACTGCCGAACGTTTCACGCAGCCATTGAGGCAACGTTCGCCAATATGAGCCATAACGAACGCCAAGGTGGCGCCGGTATCCTCCAAACAACTCATCCGGGCCTTGTCCGATCAGCGCAACTTTTACATCCTGGCGCGCCCGTTCACAAACGTGATACATCGGCACGATTGACGAGGAGGCAATCGGTTCTTCCAAAAATGATATGATTTGAGGAAGCGAGGCCTCAAAAGTTTCGCGATCGATTTCAACGGGAACATTGATGTTTTTGAGAAGCCTGGCCGTGCGCGCGGCATCGACAAGTTCATCATCTGTAAAATTTTTCCCATATCCAACGGTATAGGTTTTCCATGCGTTGCCGTTTTGGTTCATCAAAGCAAGCAAAAGTCCGGAGTCCAAACCGCCGCTTAACAAAAGCCCAACCGGAACGTCACTGATCAGTTGTCTTTTGACAGCGCGTTTATAAAGTTCCAGCAACTCTTCTTCCGCCTGCTTGGGTGTCGGCATGGGGTCGAATGGAACAGGCGAAAAATTCCACCAGCGTTCCAGACGAGATGAGCCGCCCTCGATAATCAAGCGGGTACCGGGAGCAAGTTTTTTGATTCCTTGAAAAAGTGTGAGCGGCGAAGGCGTATACCGATAACGCAAAAATAGATTCAACGCGATGGGATCGATCTCGGGTTTTTCATTGCTGCAAGCCAACAAAGCACGTATCTCGGAGCCAAAGCACACGCTGCCGGATTCAATCTTATAATAAAGCATCTTGATGCCCAGGCGATCACGCGCCAGCATCAGCCGCTTCTTTTTCTCGTCCCATATAGCCAAGCCAAACATGCCATTGAGATGATTGAGAACGTCGATACCCCATTGCTTGTAACCATGAACGATAACTTCCGTATCGCAGCGGGTCCGAAAAACATGTCCGTGCGCCCTAAGCTCGGCTTTAAGCTCCTGAAAGTTGTAGATTTCGCCATTAAAGACAACCCAGACGGACTTTTCCTGATCCGACATGGGTTGATGGCCGCCTTCGAGATCGATGATGGAAAGACGCCTGAACCCAAAGCCCAGTGAGCCCGAGACATAATATCCCTCATCATCCGGTCCGCGATGAGTTAAAGCATTCGTCATGCTTCTAAGTTTGTTCAGGTCCACACGAAGATTGTCTCTAAAAGCAAATTGTCCGCAGATTCCACACATGTGCCATCTTCCTTAAATAAAAATAAATATCGAAACCAATTCCGCTTATAAGACTGCTGGAATATAAATTTTATCATACAAACCGCGAGGTTTTGACAAATTCGGATTTCTTTGAGAAGACAAACCTTAATCTTCTCACCTGTTCCCACCTGAGATATTTGATAAAATCAGCAGGGACTACCCGTCTCTCTCGCTGTATTGCCGCCCAAAAGTAACCACACATTTTAAAAATGCTGCCGAAAAAATAGGGTTGATCTATGACTCTATAGAAACACATGGCGGCGTAAAAGACAGGATGGTAACCCAGCAAATAATCTCTCATGCCTTGACGAAATCTCGTTGTCAAAATGTTGCCTTTGCCAATTGTTACGCGCCGGTGATGAAAAACTTTTATCTCGGGGAAGGTTTGAACCAGCCAACCATTTTTCCTGGCTAAGACTTCCGTAATGGCATCTTCTCCCCCGAATTTTAGCGGCTTATAACCGCCAATTTCTTCATAACAAGGCCGGCGAAACAATTGAATCGCGCCAGCAACGCTATTGAGACTAATATTTTGGCTGACGAAGCGATCGTCAAGCAATTCCCAAATTATTCCACCGGCGATTCCCAATTTCGGGTTTTTCAAGAAATGCTCGAGAATCTTATCATAATACTGAGCATCGAATGAGACGTCGGCATCCAGGTTCCCTACGAATTCATATTCTTCATTGCGCAATTGCTCGTATCCGGCATGGAGAGCATAAACCTTTGAACAAAAATCGCGCTGGCGATTTTCGGAAACCTGTAATAGTTGAATGAATTCATATTTTTTCGCATACCTTTTAATAATCTCTTCTGTGCGATCGGTCGAGCCGTCATTAACAATCACCCATTTTTGCGGTGAAACAGTCTGAGAAATAACGGCGCGAATCGTTCTTTCAATATATTCCTGTTCATTTTTGGCTGCGGTAATGAGAACATATCGCTGCTTGGTCACGCAAAAAACTTCTTTCATAACTTGAAAAACCTCCGAATCTCTGCTTTATCCTGTTAGCCCGCTTGATGGATGAATCAACCAATACAAGCAAGAAAAGCTTCTCTTTATCTGAAGCCGCAATTCATGGCGGCGCGATGGACGGAACAAGTATATGGTTAAACCGCGCATGATTCTGAGGGTTTGATGAAAGGCAGTAATCAATACAAAACCCGCTTGGGCCGGCCAACTGTGATGCTTTTTCCAGTATTGCAAATTGGCCCGTTGCATCTCCGTATAAAATCTGATCGGCGCATTGGAAGAACTGGCGCCGCCATAATGGATGACTTCGGCGCCGGGGAAGTAAACGACTTTCCAACCTGCTTGCCAAAATCGTTTGCACCAGTCGATGTCTTCGGCATACATAAAAAAGTTCTCGTCGAGAAACCCGACTTGATTTAAAGCTTCTCTCCTGACCACCCAGAAGCAACCGCTGAGCATCTCAACGCAGCGAACCTTATCATGAGGATGAAAAGTTATCCGCGGAAAAATTCTGTCCAAGCCCAAAGCGCGCCCCAACATTTTCCACACGCTCGGAAATCTTCTGCAGGAAAGTTGCAAGGTCATGTCGGAATTCAGCACCTTCGGGCCGATCATGCCGACGGCAGGGTTCGTTTCCATATAGTCAACCATGCCGTGCATGCAACCGGGCAAAACTTTAATGTCGGAGTTGACGAAAAACAAATAACGGCCAGAGCTTAGGGCGATACCGAGGTTGTTGGCTTTCGCAAAGCCAAGATTGGCATGGTTGCGAAGGATCCTGACATCCGGAAACTCATTTTGAACGGTTTCCGGCGAGCCATCGCTCGAGGCATTATCGACCACAATAATTTCGGCCCGAAGAGATTTTGTTTCGCGCGCCAGAGATCGCAAGCATTCCAAGAGAAACGCTTTCGCATTCCAGTTTACGATAATAATGGAAAGGTCAAACATTTTTTAGTTTCGGTTTGCGAAAATTGCCGATCGTCGAAATGATGGCCAGCAAAATGTACAATGCCACAATAATCTGATCAAAGTACGAAACGCCCCAAAACGATACGAGATGAGCAAAAAGCGAAGCGCCCAAGGCCCATATTAGAATCCGTTCTTGTCGTGGGATTCCGCTAAACCTGAGCCCCTGTGCCAGGCTCTTATAGCAGAAAACAATAAGAACGACGAATAGGATCAGCGTTATCAATCCGCCATCAACACCGATGCGCACGAATTGGTTGGTGATGTCGAAGAGATGGTATCCCCAATGTGCCGTAGATTTCACCCCCCAAAGCCACCACTCGTTAAAATGCTTGATAAATTCATCAAAGAGATAATAGCGGTGATATCCCGTCGAGCCTCCGACCACTGTCACACGAGCTAACAAAGCCCACACCGGCGCTTGCATGAATAAATGCAGCGCAATCACGAGATAAACCATTCCCCAACGGATCAGGTACATATTATGACGCAGGGGCCATAGACTGAATCCAGCCAAGCCGGCTGCATAGGTCATGATAGGACCGCTGGACGATGAAGTAAAAGTGATAATCGTTACGGCTAGGCCGCCAATAAGGGCGAACATCTTATCTCCTTTCCCCTGCCACCAGAAGGCTAAAAACAATGGCAACAGAGAGGCGCCAAAAGTGCCGGCCAAAATAGGGTGCGCAAAGGCGCCCTGGCAACGCAGTCTTCCATCCCGGATAATTGTAAATTCCGACACCCCCCCAAACACCGCGAAAGCATTCCGTCCGGTCGCTTTCTCGATCAACATGACCATCGCCAGCGGCACACAAATGATCGCCAGAGCTTTAAGGGTATATCTAATCTCGTGGAAATCACGAACGAGGCATCGGATCAAAAAATAACAGCCGAGAATATCAAAAGACCCGCCGAGGCGATTGATAAAGGCCTGAGACGTTCCCCATAAAAAAGTATAGCTGATGATTCCGGTTATGGTCCAGAGGATCATGGCTTTATCGAGCGCATTGAATCGGAGGCCATAATACTCGGAACGCAGAACCAGCCGGGCCCATCCAAATAAGATTAAAATCCGCAGCATGAAAAAGTCCAGAGAGGCGATGACGATGCGCTGCTGGATGGGGATGAAAATACTGGCGACGATGAACGGCACGATGACGTATCGCTTCGGCAACAACAACATGAGCATACCTGCCAGCAGGGTGACGCCCAATGCAACGAGATGGATGACGGTTTGATCGTACAGCAGCACGTTAATTCCGATTCGGCTTTTTAAGATAATGTTTTCGTTGAAATTGTCGGCAATCTCATCGCCGGACAGAGCAGTGAAGAAAAACAGCCCTCATGCCTTCACCGGCAGGATAGCCTTATTGCCCCGGCGACATATTCAATTTGTTCTTCCGTCAGTTCCGGAAACATCGGCAGCGAGAGCACTTCCTTCGCGCACTTTTCGGCAATCGGAAAACTGCCTTGGCGCCATCCCAGAAAATGATAGACTTCCTGCAAATGCAAGGGGAGCGGATAATGCACGCCGCACTGAATGCCCTTCTCCGCCAAGGCTCTCATCATCCGGTCGCGATTTTGCACGCGAACGGCGTAAATATGATAGACATGTTTGGCGTCAAGCGCCTCGCGAGGCAGGATGACGTTTTCCAGGCCGGACAATAGCGCGCGGTAAAACTGCGCGTGCGCACGGCGCGCTTTGTTCCACGTCTTGAGATGCTTGAGCTTGACACTCAAGATCGCGCCTTGCAGTCCATCCATGCGGTCGTTCCAGCCGATGACCGCGTGATAATATTTTTGCGGCTGGCCGTGATCGCGCAACAGCTTGATCTTCTGCGCCAGCTCGGCGTTATTCGTGACCACCGCGCCGGCTTCACCGTAAGCGCCCAGATTTTTGCCGGGATAAAAGCTGAAACAACCGGCGTCGCCAATCGATCCTGCCGGCCTGCCTTTGTAAGTCGCGCCGTGCGCCTGGCAAGCGTCCTCGATAACGATGAGCTTGCGCGCTCTGGCAATCGCCATAATCGCGTCCATGTCCGCCATTTGACCATACAAGTGCACCGGGATGATCGCTGTGGTTCGGGAAGTGATGGCCGCTTCCAACAGAGCCGGATTCATCGTGTACGTGTTTTCGTCAATGTCCACAAAGACGGGTTTGGCGCCAGCTAAGCTGATGGCTTCCGCCGTGGCGATGAACGTATTCGGAACGGTAATGACTTCGTCGCCGGGGCCGACGCCGAGCCCGCGCAAAGCCATCCACAACGCGGCGGTGCCGCTGCTCACGCCAAGCGCATATTGGCAACTGCAGAACGCGGCAAATTCTTTTTCAAATTGCGCCACATGCGGCCCGCCGGCAAAGGCGGCGTCATCCAACACTTTTTGCATCGCCAAAGCAATTTCCGCCCAGATGGTTTTGTACTGAGCTTGCAGATCGAGGAAGGGGACTTTCATGGTAATTTTTCTGAATCTTGATAATGTTGAAGCTGAACTTTTACGAATCAGGTTTTTAACGAGGTATTATCCTAAAATCCCCAGGCGCTCTCTTACTGATGTTCACAAAATCAACTAAATAGCTTCCTGAAGTATAGGTGCCACGTTCGCAAAAGCACATATTTAAAGACTTAGCATATCCTGCATGAAGGGATTCCGGATTCAAGACGGGCCTTGTACCAGTGCTTATAACGCGACCATCTTGAAGAATTCTTATTTCATAAGTTGCACTCGGAATATCAATACTTATCACAATAAAATGCGTTGAACCTGTTTCATAACTGCCAATTTCTTCAAATGTTTCAGATCTAACGTTGGTTAGCAAAAGAATTCGACCATTTTTAAATCTTAGCCCAGCCCAATGGGAACCATAAGGAAGATAATCATCGCCAAGTCCAACATCCAAAGCTGGGCTGCTGCTTGAAAGCTCCAATTTTCCGTACCAGTATGCAAAATATTCAGTGGTGCTTGGATCATGTGGCCATTCATATGGCTGAAATGAAACAAGACGATAATAGGTATTCGTTTGACCAGTAGCGGAGTATCTTATGCTATTACCGTGCTGATCAAATTCATCAATATTGACAACTTGAAGAACAGGGCCATAAACAGGGCTATTAGTATAATAAATGTGATCCAACTCGGGATCTCCAGGAGGATACTCATTTGGACCTTCACTAACGGTATCCGCATCAAAATCTGCATAAAATAATTTTGTAGATCCGCAGGCGCTCAAAAATATCGTTAGAAATAAGAGACCGATAGAACGTTGCGTTTTCATAATCATAACTCCTTTTAATTACCTTTTGAGTGGATTTCCCTAATCACCCGCGCCGGGTTTCCCGCGACAATGGTGTTGGGCGGCACATCTTTCGTGACCACGCTGCCGGCGCCGACGACGGCGTTCTCGCCGACGGTCACACCGCACAACAGCGTCGCGCCGGAACCAACCGACGCGCCGCGCCTCACCAAAGTCGGGATGCAAACCCAATCCGTATCGGTTTGCAATTTCCCGTTCTCGGTGGTCGCGCGCGGATAAGCATCATTGATGAACGTGACGTTGTGGCCGATGAAGACATTGTCCTCAATGGTCACGCCTTCGCAGACAAACGTGTGACTGGAGACCTTGCAATGCCGGCCAATCCTGGCGCCCTTTTGAATCTCGACAAAGGCGCCGATTTTGGTGTCGTCGCCAATCGTGCATCCGTAGAGATTGACGAAATTATAAATCTTCACATTGCGGCCCAATTGCACGTCGGCTGCAATCAGTTGGAGTTTCATGGCAATTATCGAACGTCAATGAAGTTTAGGCGGCTTTTTTGAGGAAGAGCGAATCATGTTGGCTGACCAGTTGCCGGGCGCCGTGATGCATGAGCGACTTGTTGGCCGCTTCGAGAATCGAAACCACCATCAAGCCGTTGTAACCGTTGCTTCGCGGCGTTTTGCCCTCTTTGAGGCATTCCAAAAAATGCTCGCATTCGCGGCGCAGCGGCTCGTGCTCGTTCAGGCGCGGCGTGTAAATGTCGCCGTATCGGTAGGCAAATTGAAACTCAGCAAACGTGTCGTAATACGGCGGCACGTCCACGCCTTTATCGTAAATTCTGATCTTTTCATTCGGGCTGATGTCGTCATACACCAGCATCTTTTTGCTGCCGACGATGGTGATCTTTCGGATCTTGTCCGGGTCCAGCCAGCTATTGTGAATGAACGCGATCGTGCCGTTAGGAAAATTCAACGTCACGGTCGCGACATCTTCGATGTTGGGCTTGAAGTGTGCCTTGCCCTGCGCATTGACGGTGAGCGGCAGATCTTCCAAAATATAAGTGATGATCGAAATGTCGTGCGGCGCCAAATCCCAGATCACGTTAATATCCGGCTGAAACAGGCCCAAATTGGCGCGGGTGCAATTGATATAGTAGATATCCCCTAATTCGCCGCTTTCAACAATTTCTTTGGCTTTGTTGACCGCGGCCGCATATTGAAAGGTGTGCCCGACCATCAGAACCCGGCCATGTTGCTCGGCCAATTCAATTAAGGCGCTCGCCTCTTCCACCGACGCCGCCAAGGGTTTTTCAATGAGAATATGCTTGCCATGTTCCAGGCACTTTTTGCCGAGCGGCATGTGGGTATGCACCGGCGTGGCGATGGCCACGGCGTCAATCGAAGAATCCCGCACAACCTCGTCCAAGGAATTGGTGATGGCAATGCCGCGATACAAATTTTTGATTCTCTCCAATTTTCCCGTGTCCAGATCGCAGCATACTTTCATATTGCAACCGGGGATCTGGCTGAAATTTCGTATCAGATTCGGACCCCAGTAGCCGCAACCAACGACAGCAACATTGATCTCATTCATTTTGACACCTATCCAGAGTGTGCCGGCCGGTCGCTTCGAGCGGCCGGCCGGCGATTCAATTGTTACATCCCATCGGGAAGGAGCACGACTTTGATGGTTTTCAGCAGAATTTTGATATCCAGCGCGAGCGACCATTGTCTCGCATAAGAGAGATCGAGCCGCACCATCTCGTCGAAACTCGTTTTATTTCTTCCTGAAACTTGCCACAATCCGGTGACGCCGGGCTTGACCTCCATGAACCGGCGATAGTGCCATTTTTGATACTCTTCCACTTCGTAGGGAATCGGCGGCCGCGGGCCGACCAGACTCATCTCTCCAACGAATACATTCCATAATTGCGGCAGCTCGTCGAGACTCGTTTTTCGCAGAAATCTGCCGACCGGCGTTATGCGCGGATCGTTTTTGATTTTGTACAATGGCACGTCCGCCGAGCCGTTGTTGATTTCCTCTTTTTTCCCGTGAATAAGCCGCTTCACGTATTCCTGATGAATCCGGTTTTCGCAATTGTTATACATCGTCCGAAATTTCAGAAAAGTGAAAGATTTCCCCTGATATCCCACGCGCTCTTGCTTGAACAAGATTGGCCCGCGGCTGGTGGCTTTGACCAGAAGCGCGATGAACAAAAGAATCGGGGAAAGCAAAACCAAGCCGACCGCGGCGCCAACGATATCCAAAACTCGTTTCAAGGCGTTTTCGGCTTCGCGCAGAAAATTTGTGACGATTTGCGGATCCCACCAGAGCACATCGATAACCGGCAAGGCAATCGCCGCGCTGTTCAAGGCGCCGTGGCTCAGCCTCAAGCCTTGAAAAGGACGGCGCTTGAAGTCATCCAGGCGCGAAACGCGCGAGAGGGAAGCATTTTCGAAAAGCCGGCGGCGGCCTTCTCGTGCGCGGCTGGCAACCGCCTCTTTCGGCAGGCGCTGACGAATGGACTTTTCGGAATAGGAAAGAATTTCCGTTTCGATGTTGTCAAGATCGAAGTCTTCCGTTTCCGGCAGCTCGGGCTGAAGCTCGCGGCGCTTGAGTTTTGCTTTTAGTCTATCGTAAACACAACGCGCGGCGGCCGTGTCCGTATCCGGCAACAAGATTAAAATCAAATTCTCTTGATACAACGAGACCACGTCGGTCTCTCTGACCATGGCGCAGATACGCTTAACCAGAGCTTCCAGGAATCGTTCGCGCGGAACAGCGTGGCCATTTCCGCCGATCAAATGTTTGTCCAGGTCAAACACGATGAGAGAAGTTTCAGAATTTAACCGCTCGGCTCTTCTTTTCTCAATCAGCAAACGTTGGCGAAATAGCTCTGGAGAATGCAGATTATTTTCCAAACCACGATCAAGCATGGTCTGCTGCTCTTCTTTTTGACGGCGCTTCAACTGGGAGTTTCTAAGTATGTTTTTCATGATTGAAATTTTCGACTGTTTGTGAGCACGTCTGGCGGGGTCGATACAGCTCCGCCACGTCAGTCCCAGCGCCCCTCGGCGCCGGCCGGCATGGCCTCAAACAATGTTGTGAAACATGAAACGCTAAAAACGGAACATCGATGGAGCTGCAGCAGCAGGTTGGCCCGGCTGAATTATTCGATTGTTTGAATGACCTGCATGTTCCTGCCGCTGCAACTCCCACAACAACTGCAACAACTTACCGCGGCAACAACGGCTGCAAAAGTTGCGGCCGCTTTTCTAACCGCGAATCGGGCTAACTGACATAATGATTGCTTGTGTCATACCCATTGAGAGCTTTGGTGTCGACGTCGTTCAGGATCGTGCCGATGATGTTGGTTTGGCTGTTTTCAAGCAATTTCTTGGCTCTCAGCGCCGCATCCTGGCGCGTTCGGCCGGACTTGATCACCAAGCAGACGCCATCGACTTCGCTGCCAAGAACGATGGAATCGGTCACCGCCATCAGCGGCGGCGAATCCAGAATAACGAGATCGTATTGCCGTTTGAATTCCGCCAGGACGTCTCGCATTCTCTGGGAATTCAAAAGCTCATACGGGTTCGGCGGCAGCGTGCCGCAAGGGAAAACAAACAAATTCTCTTTGCCCGGCGCTTGGCAAGCCCACTTGCCGGCCACTTTTTCGATCACCACGATGTTATTGCGCAGGATGTCGCTCAACCCCGGTTCTTGGCCAAGTCCGAAAATGTGATGAATCATCGGACGTCTGAGATCGCAATCCACCAGCAACGTTCTGATTCCATTTCCGGCAAAGGCGTGGGCCATATTGATCGCGGTCAGGGTTTTGCCCTCTGCCGCGTTGGGGCTCGTCACCAAAATGCTTTTCAAAACCGTGCTGCCGTTGACCAAAGCAAATTTAATTTGCAAGGCGCGATAGGCCTCATAAATGTGAGAGCCGGCTTCGAGCTGAAAAAGCAGCCTCCCGGCATAAGACCGTCCAACCTCGTTGCCGCCTTTGCTCGAGCGCGCCTTGCCATTCGGATGAATAGACGGGATCGAGGCCAGCACCGGAAGTTTCACATTCGTCTCAACATCCTTGGGCGATTTGAGCGAAGTATCCAACGTCTCCAAGAGCAAGACCAGCCCGACGCCCAGGCTCAGCCCGAGGAAAAAACCAAGCGCAAGATTTTTGGCTTTTTGCGGCTTAATGGGAGAAACGGGTTCTTGCGCAACATCAATCGGCTGAACCTGGCCGAATTGGCTCGCTTCGGCGATCCGCAACTCCTCGCGTTTCGCCAGAAGCATGGAATAAATCTTCTCGTTTACGTCGCGCTCCCGAACCAGCCGCGCCAGATCGACCTCCTGCTTGGGAAGCGCCTGAAGGGATTTGTTATAATCCTCGAGAATTCTTTGCAATCCTTGCTCCCTCGCTTTATAGGTTTCCAAATTCACTTCCAACGTAACGGATTCTCGCAGCAGTTCTCTGATCTGAGACAGCGGATCGCTGATGATCTCGCTGCGGGTCGTGCTCACGAGCTGCTGAATCAACTCTTCTTTTCGCCGGCTGATTTCTTGTTCAACGGCTGCCAATTCCGGTTGATCAGGCGAAACGCCCTTTGCCTGCAGCGAGGCTTTGCGGGTCTCCAACTCCACGAGCCTTTTCTTCAACTGTTGAATCTCCGGACTGGAGCCGAGAGTCAGCGAAGGCGCCGCCCCCTGTATTCTCTCTTGGATCATGCGCCGGCGTTGTTTCAGGGCTTCGCGTTCGGTTTTTATTTCATTATATTTCGCTTCGGCGTCGGCCACCCGGTTGAGAATTTCAGCCGAGGCGTTGCTGAGCGCGGCCATTTTGTTGGCTTCTTTAAAAGCCCGCAACGTCTCTTCGGCGGCGCTCAGCTTGCTTTGAAAGAGCGCAAACTGTTTTTCGACAAACTCGCGCGTGCTGGAAATCTCGTTCCGCCGTTTCCGCAAATTCCAATCGATGATCCGCGCCACGTAGGTATTGGCGATGATCTTGGCGGCCTCCGGATCGTGGGCCGTCACTTTGATTTGCATAATATCGGACCCCGGCACCATTTCCAAGCTCAGGCTTTCTTGAATTCTTGCGACGACGACGCCCTCCTGGGAAAGATGGCCGGGCAACGGCGTCGAAGGCTTGAACATTTGAACAATCCGTTCCGGCAGCGCCTTCACCAATTCTTCTGTCAGCGCCCGGCTTTTAAGCTGCTCGATCAAATTGATCATGGCGCCTCTGGTGAAGGCCGGGCGTCCGCCCTCCGAGATCAAAATATTCTCTTTGGGCGCTTCGCAAAGAATGGTGGCAACCGCCTCATAAACCGGGCTGGAAAATTCGTTAAAAAATGCAACCCCGGCGATCGTCACGGCGAGACAGAGCAGAACGATCCACTTCCGTCGTCGCAGCGCTTGCAAAAAGCCAGTGAAATCCGAGTGTTGGCGTGGCAGCTCTTGTGCATTGATTTCGTACATAGCAGATGTCGTGATAAAAATCTTATGCTCGGTTATTTCCTGATTATCTTCTTTCCGAGCGAATGAGAAGATAGAGCGTCGCAAAGGCCGAGAGATCTCGCAACGCGCCGACAAATTTTCCCAAGGTCTTCTTGCTTTTAGGCACGTAGACGACGTCTCCGGGCGAGACGAAAGGAATATTTTTAAGGCTCTGTTTCTGCAATAAATCGTTGACGTTGATGCGACTCTCTCGTGAAGATTGGCCAGCCAGCGCGATGACTTTAACCTTGTTTAAATCAGCGTCAGCAGTTGGCCCGCCGGCCAAAGCGAGAACGTCGAGCAGGCTCGTCCGAAAAACAATTTCGTAGCTGCCGGGCTTTTCCACACTGCCCAACACTTTCACGGCAGCGGTTAGCGGATTGCCCGGCACCACGATTTGATCGCCCTCGTTCAGCGCCGGGAGGGCGTTAAGCTCCCCCTTCAAATAAAACATCTCCATATTCACCGTGTGGTTGTCCGTCCGCGGTCCCTCTTGCCGGATCAGTTTAATCTGCGACAACTGCGCGCCGGGAGCAAAGCCTCCGGCTTCGCCAATCGCGCTCTGGATCGTGGCGGTGTTGCGGATTTCGTACGTGCCAGGTTTAACGACATATCCCAGAACGGTCACGGTTATCGGATAACTTTCGGTAAAACGAACCAGCACCAAAGGACGCTCTTCCAAAGAGCGAGAAAGCTGGGTCGTCAGAATCTCACGAAGCCTGGACAACGTTATACCATCGACCGGCACGCCGTCGAGAAGCGGATAGTCCATTTTGCCTTCCGGACTCACGACAACGCTTCGATTCAGCTCTTCGTGTTGGGAAACGGCAATTTCAATCACGTCGCCCGGTTTTATTTTACGCTCCTGACTGAGACTCGAAGCGGGCGGCATCAGATAAAGCAACGCGATAAGCGCCGCGAGGGGTTTTAAGCGAAACACGGTTATTCTCCTTGGTTACATTCCAAATCACGCGGATCAATTTCCACGGCAATCGCCTGTTTGATCGCTTCGATGGCGATCACCACGCGATGCGTATTCTTAAAAGTGATGAAAGTTCCTTCGAGGCCCTTTAATGGTCCTCGTGCTATTCTTACTTTTTTCCCGGGCGTTAAAAAGTCGGCACCCTCGATACTTGTCTTGCTTTCCAAGACCTGTTTGATGGCATCAATCTGTTTCTCCGGAATCCACGCCGGAACGCCGTTAAAGGAAACCAAATTCGCCGCGCCGGCCGTCTGCAGCACGGGCAGCCGGTCACGCAAGGCAATGTACACAAACACGTAACAACTGAACAGCGGCGCTTCGACCGCTTGATAGCGATCGCTCCAGCGGCGGTAAACCGTGGTGAGCGGAAGATAACTGACAATGCCTTTTTCTTTAAACCGCCGATCCACTTTTTTTTCGTGACGGCTCTTGGTATTCAAAGCATACCAGCGTGGCGAAAAATTCAGCTCGCCATAGACGCTTGTGAGATGCATGGTTCTCACCCTTCGAATCTTGGTTAAATAAAAATTAAACGGAAGGCGTAATAGGTAGGGGAAACTGCAGAGAAAAAAAACGCTTGAAAATAGCGTGAGAATTCACTATAATGCAGTTGGCAGAATAATAAAGTATCCCCTACTTTATTATGCCAGCTCGGTGAGAGTCGCCTTTCTCATCGAGCTTTTTTTTACCTCAAACTCATCTGATTTTTACTTCTCGCGCTACCTACCCTTACGTAGTATAGACATAAAAAAAAGAAATTTCTCCCAAACTTTCTTGATACGGTTAAATTTTTTTCAGTTTTCATCTCTTGTCATCTCATTTGTTCGCCGGTAAATCACTCAAACAACATGCCACAAAACCTATCGCACGCCGATCTGCCGGATTAAAGCCTCCGAAAACAAAATGTTAGTTTAATAAAACCACGTTTGATAAACGGGCCGGCCTTCAATCAAGAAATAGCTGATTTCCAAATGCCGGTAAACTGCCGGATTCTCATTGCCGGATTCTTTTTTTCGTATTTAACGAATTTACAATGAAGAAGTGGGCTTGCCGGTTTTTTTGAGCCTATCGCATTTGGAAATTTGTCAAACTTTCCGTTTCTCAACCGCCATCGCGTTGCCGCATCTTTTCCCCATCCTTATTTTTCTCATCGCTTTTTAATTTGCTTTCTTCACTTCCGCTCATCCGCAGGTATTTTATTTTCATTTGGCGGATTAACCTAAGCAGGAGGACGCAATGTTAGGCAAAAAAGAAGTCGTCGAAACCGACCGGTCCGGCGAACTGAACACCGTCATTGGCAAGGGTTCGGTCATCGAAGGGCTGCTCACGGTGCAGAGCAGTTTGCGCATCGATGGCCGGGTGCAAGGCCAGGTGCAGGCCAGCGATTCGCTCGTCGTCGGCAAGGACGGCGAAATCGACGGGGAAATCAAAGCGCGCAATGCCATCATCGGCGGCCGGGTCAAAAATCGCATCTTGGCCACCGGCAAAGTCGTGCTCGAGGCTCACGCCGTCGTGCACGGCGAAGTCAAAACCAGCAAGCTGGTGATTGACGAGGGGGCGATTTTTGACGGCAATTGCGCGATGAGCGAAAACGGCCGGCCTTTGGTTCTGGCAGACAACGCCAAGCCCGATGAGCGCGGCCGCATTTTTGATTTCCGGCCCAGGCAGGAGGTCGCGGCTGGACGCTGAGGGGCAAATCGCTGAGTGTGTGGGCGCAGCAGTAAGGCTGTGAACGCAACCGGGTTGAATTTTCAAAAAGGCTCGACTGAAAAGTCGAGCCTTTTTTATTTGCTTGACATTCTGGCCGCATTTTTTTATGATGAAAAGGAACATTAAACAGGAGAGAGGTATGCCAAACATAATTAAACACGCATCACCGGTTCAAGCGATCGGCGGCACGTTATTGCTGCTCGCCGGCCTCGCTTGCCAGTCATCCCAAACCCAGCCGGTTGATCTCGGCGTGGTCACTTTGCAAGCCGATGCCGGATGGCAAGCCGCAACGCCGACTTCGATGATGCGAAAAGCGCAATTCACCCTGCCGCGCGCCGCCGGCGACAACGAAGACGCGGAACTGGTCGTTTTTTATTTCGGCGCGGATCAGGGCGGCTCGGTCGAAGCCAACCTGACTCGATGGTACACGCAATTTTCTCAACCCGATGGCGGCTCATCGGCGGAGAAAGCCAGCGTCACGCGCGAAGTGGTGGATGAAATGAACTTGACCACCGTCGATCTCAGCGGCATCTACGTCGCGCCGGTCATGCCGGGAGGCGACGAACAACACAACAAGCCGGATTTTCGCATGCTTGCGGCAGTGCTGGAAACTTCGCAGGGGCCGTATTTTTTCAAGCTGGTCGGGCCGGAGCAAACCGTGGCGCAATGGGCGAGAAGTTTCAACCAGTTCATGAAAAGCGCCAAACAAAAACAGAGTTAAATGAAAAAGCCGGCGGCAACGAGATAAATCAGGCAAAAAATTTATCGCCCACAGAAATCGAACTGCCACAGAAATATTGTGGAGGGTATTTTTGCGGGCGGAAAGTTTTCCGTATGGGCCATATTCCGGAGCGAACCTGTCTGGCTTGCGGGCAAAAAACCGGCAAAGCGGCGTTGCTGCGTCTCGCGCGAGATCGAGCGGGAAATATTGCGATTGACCCACGCCAACGCCTGCCCGGACGCGGCGCGTACGTCTGCCGCACGTCGGCCTGCGGGGAATTGTTGAAGAAAAAAAAGGGCTTGCATCACGGTTTTCGCCAGCCGGTGCCGGCCGAAATTTACCAGCGTGTGATAGAATTTTTGCGCGAACATGCTTCCCCATGAAATCCTCGGCTTGCTGGGTTTGGCGCAGCGAGCCGGCAAAGTCATCATCGGATCGACCGCCGTCGCGCGGGAAATGCGCCAGCCGCGGCAGGCGGTGTTGGTTATTTTTGCCCGTGATTTTTCGCCGGCGACAAAAAAGAGATTGCTGGCGCAGGCCGCGAGGCCGCCGCACGTTTTTGAAATTGGGACGATGCAAGAGTGGGGAGAGTATTTTGGCCGGCAGCAGGTGGGCGTGATCGCCGTCGTCGACAAAAATTTCACCGCCGGCATTTTGGAAAAATTGAAACCGTGACGGTTCTTTCTGAAAAAGAACAACTCCGCAATCGAATGCGCGCCTTGCGCCGTCAAACCGCCTCATCGTGGCGCGCCCGTGCCAGCGCCGCCGTTATTTCGCGTTTGGAAACACTGCCGGTTTTCCAGCGCGCGCGGGTCGTTCAAACTTATGTTGCGCTTCGCCATGAAGTCGATACGCATGAGTTGATTCGACGGCTCTTACGCGCGGGCAAACAGGTCGCCGCGCCGAAAGTTGAAGCCGGCAATGAATTGCAGCAATATTTTATCAAAGACTTTTCCGAGCTGCAGCCCGGCGCTTTTGGCATTCTTGAGCCACAGCCCGAACCCGGCCGGCTGGCGTCGCCGGAACAATTCGATCTCGTGCTCGTGCCCGGCCTGGCTTTTGACCGCGCCGGCCATCGCCTCGGCGCCGGAAAAGGCTATTACGACCGCTTTCTGGCCCAGATCAAAGCGCCTAAAATCGCGCTGGCGTTTGCGTTTCAAATTGTCGAGCGAATCCCGGTCGAAGCGCATGATCAGCGGGTGGATGTGATTGTGACTGAGAAGGAAGTGATTAGGCGTTAACGCCGTCAAACCCAGAAAAAAAATCTGGAAGTTTAATCCCCACCAATTGAGGAATCCCGCCGATGAAAGCTTTATCAGAGGGATTCCTGCGGACGAAGTCTTCAATCAGTGGGTTTTTCAAGGCTGCTCAAAGAGCTTTCGTTTCAGCTTGTCTGAATACGAAGGTAGCTGTTTATAGCAAACTTTAAATAGAACATTCCAAATTTTAAAATTTAAAATTCTTTGGCCGCCACTGAAATCGCGCCAGATCAATACGATCTTCCGAATCGAATTTGACGCCTTCTTTCACCAGCAAAGCCCGCTGCAGCTCGTAACCGCCGTGGTGAGGCAAGGAAATGCCCCCTAAGCTGTTGATGACGCGCTGCCAGGGCAATTTTTCTTTATCGGAAGCGCTGTGCAGCACCCACGCCACCTGCCGCGCCGCGCGAGGATTGCCCGACAAGGCGGCGATTTGGCCGTAAGTTGCCACTTTTCCGCGAGGAATTTTTTTGATGATGATCACGACCCGGCGGAAAAAGTTCGCCGGCGCGTTGGTTTTTGCCATTGGCTTAAAAATCCGTCTAACTGTGAAAAACGTTTTGGTCAATTTAACAACTTGTGAGGAAAAAATGAAGCCCAATTTTTGGGGCATACTCGGTTTTTTGTTCATCAATATCTTTTTGTTTCAAAACCTCCTCGCCCAACCGGACAGCGTTGAGGTGACTTTTTTTTACAAGCCCGCCGGCAATCCATCGGTGGTGTTTCTTCCCGGCGAATTTAACAACTGGGGGCCGAACAGCAACGGCTTCATTTCATCCACTGCGCCCTCTCGCATGAATTTTGAGGCGGCAACTGGCCGCTGGGTGAAAACGGTGCGGCTGCGCGTCGGCGGGCAACCGAACGGCGGCATTCCCGGCGCGTATCAATACAAGTTAAATGAAAATGGCATTAACACCGGCTGGAAACCCGATCCGCTGAACCCGCGCTCCAACCGTCGCGACAATGACAACTCGTATCTTTTTATTCGCAATCCCACCATTCACTATCTTCTGCCCAACACCGCGGCCGGATCGGAAATCGTCAAGACGCGCCAACCGGAGATTTCCGCCTACCTCTTTCCTTCCACAAAAACCGGCGTCGATACCGCGTCGATCATCGTCAAGCTGGATAATTTTGAATATCGAAACCTCGGCGCGGGGTATGACGCGGCCACAAAAAAATTTACTTTTGTTCCGTCGCAGCCTTTGAGCAACGGGCCGCATCAGCTTATTCTTCTGGCCAAAACCCTCGCGAATACGACGGCCTCCGACACCGCCCGTTTCACGGTGCAAGCCGATCCGGTGCAGATTCTCACCCAACCGGCGTCAACCTGGAAACCAAGCTGGCCGATTCGCGGTGAAATTTTGAAAGCCGATGGCTCGCCTGACAACAGCCTGCGCGCGGCGACTTTGCTTCGCGGCGCCGAGAGTTGGGGAATTTCCGTGCGCAACGGCAAATTCGATACCACCATGTCGCTGCTCGAAGGAGAAAACATTTTCAGCGTGCGGACATTCGTCGGCGGCATGAATGAAACGTCGCAAACGATTCGCATTACCCGCAAAGTCAATCATGCGCCGTTCGCGGTGATTACTTTTGACACCGCCGGAACGCAGCTTGTCTTGCGGGCCAATCAAAGCAGCGATCCCGACGGCCAAACTTTGACTTTCAACTGGCAGGAAGAGGCCGGCAATCCCGAAGCGCTTGGGATTAGCGGCTCTTCTGAGACGATGATCACTTCGGTCAAACCCAAAATGCCGGGTGAATATTATTTCACCTTGACGGCGCGCGACCCGGATGGCAACAGCGACCGCACGCGCCACTATTTTACGTTGACCGCGGCCGGGCAGGTGATTCCGGCGACGCTTAAGAGCAATCCGGCGTGGGTGAAACAGGCGCGCGTGTACGAAATTTTCATTCATTCCTTTACGCCCGAAGGCACGCTGCAGGCGGCGACGGCAAAATTGAATTACCTCAAGGCGATGGGTTTTAACGTGATTTGGTTGATGCCGATCATGGACAACAATTTTCGCATCGACGGCGTCGGGGCGGGATATGACATCGTGGATTTCTATCGCGTCGCGCCGGAATTTGGAACGAACGATGACTTTCGCGCTTTCGCCGACCGCGCCCATCAGCTCGGCATGAAAGTCGTGCTCGACATCACGCCGAATCACACCAGCCAGGCGCATCCTTTTGCCGCAGATATTCGCCTCTATCACGAGCATTCGCCGTATTGGAATTATTATCAACACGACCCGGTCAGCAACAGCAATTACCGCCCGAATTTGCCGGAGCGCCGCAGCAGCAACGGGCTGTTCATTTATTACGACGGTTTCAGCGAGGAAATCATCAATTACAACTGGGCCGATCTCGACGCGCGTTTGTACATGATCGAGGTGTTTAAATTTTGGATCACGGAAATGCGCGCCGACGGTTTCCGCTTTGACGTTTATTGGGGCCCGGCGCGACGGGCGAACAACGGCAATGGCGGCGAGAACGAAATGGGCGTGCCGGTGCGGCAAGCGCTCAAACATCTCAAGCCCGACATCTGGCTGTTGGCGGAAGACAGCGGCGTCGGTTTTGGAACGGAACGGATTTATGCCGATCACAACGGCGGTGTGGATTCGGGATACGATTGGCCGCTGTATTTCGACGGTTTTCGCGCCGGCGGAGCGTTGTCGGGCAGCGCGAGCAATCTGCACGGCAAAATTTTTAACAACAATTATTATCCCGGCCCGAACAGCTACTTTTTCCGCTTTTTGGAAAATCACGACGAGACCCGGCTGGCGCGTTTGGCAAGCAGCATTCAACAAACCGTGCCGTATGCCGTCACCCTGTTCGCGAGCCCCGGCATCCCGATGGTTTACGCCGGGCAGGAAGTCGGCTTCGGCAACGGCCTCGACGATTTTACCGGCAAACGCGGCCGCGTCGATTTCGAGGATCCCGACAAGGGCGTCGTCCAAAAACTTTATCAAAAACTCTGCCACCTGCGCGAAAAGTTTCCGGCGTTTTGGACGCAGCGGCTCATTCGCCTCGATCAGGCCGACAATAACGTTTATGTTTTTTCGCGCCCGTTCGCCAATGAAAACGCCGTGGTCGCCGTGAACTTGAGCAATGTAACTCGCAACGCGACGATCACGCTCAATGCTTCAACCGTCGAGTTCAGCGGCGGCTTGAAGCCGGGCGTGAATTATTTCGTGAGCGAATTGCTGGCCGGCACGACGACGAGTTTGCAAACCGACGCCGGCGGCACGATCAGTTTCTCGACTGCGCTGCCGGCTTACGGCGCGGTGATCTACATCGTCGCCACCGAGCCGAAATCGATCAGCGTGCCTGACCTGCCGGTCGGCGTCGACGAAACCAACTTCGGCAAAATGCCGCACGACTTTTTTTTGCAGCAAAATTATCCGAATCCGCTGCGGGCGTCGGCTTTCAATCCGGAAACCACGATTCGCTTCGATTTGCCGCGCCAAGCCGAGGTCACTTTGCGCGTTTTTAATTTGCTCGGCGAGGAAGTGATCACCTTGCTCCGCCAAAAAATGACAGCCGGCGCCCATCTCGCGCGTTGGGATGGGCGAAATGCCTTTGGGCAATTGGTGGCGAGCGGCGTTTATATGCTGCGATTGGAAGCCGGGCAAGAAATGAGCGTAAAGAAAATGTTAATTATGAGATAGCACATAAAATTTTTGGGTGGATTTTCGATCACTTTTACCGCAACCGTTTTGCTCATTTCAACCTGGCGTCGATTTGCCTCAAGCCGCTTTAATTTTCAACCAAAAAAATTTTTTAAATTTTTGGACATATTTTGAAAATTGATCTTGCAAATCGCATTTTGATAACTTATTTTATGGGGAGCAAGGCTGCAGTGAAATGACCTTGAGTGGATTACTTTATCAGCAACGTTCACAACTTTGTGGAGGAAAAAAATGGAAAACTACGATTACATGCGCAGCACCGACGACGATTTCGAAGACGAACCGGATGACATGGAGGAAATGTCGTTTGATTCGCCGGAGCCGGCATCGACAACGGAGGAGGCGGAACCGGAACCGATGATGATGGGGCCCGCTTCCGTGCCTGAACCCAAGGCGCCGGCATCGCCGGTGAAAAAAGCGGCGAAGAAGAAACCCGCGGCCAAAAAGAAGCCGGCGGCGAAGAAAGCCTCCGCCAAAAAAGCCAAGGGCAAAGCGGCCAAAGGCAAAGCCAAGTCTAAGGCCAAGGCTAAGGCCAAGCCTAAAACCAAAGCCAAAGCTAAAGCCAAGGGCAAAGCCAAAAAGGCGAAAGCCAAAAGCCGCCGTTAACGAACCGGCTCGGGCTGCAAAAACACAAAGCCGATGACGGCAACCTCAAGCACGCGCTTGCTCACCTGAGCGACCTGCGCAGCCTTGCGTTGATCGCATGATTCGGCCAATCTTGCGGCTTGCCGTCTTGTCCCTCCGATCTGATCGTTGCGCACGCGCCCCCAACAGAACCTTGCAGTCGCGCTAAGCGGCTTATTTTCCATTCCACGTGCGCAAGCGTCGTTTTCTTTCCTGCCGGAAGGAAAATGATAAAAGCTTGGAGGGATTTTTATTTTTACGAAAACAGGATGACAAAATAATTTGGCGACAAAATGATTTTAATTATCTTGTCACCAAATTGTTTTGTCTTTATTTTCTTTAAAAAAGAGCGCTGGTTTCCAAGTAACATGTCATGTTGGAAACATCTTTTTTGATTCAAGTACAGTGCTTGATATAAAAAAGATCGTTCCACGATGACATGATAAAGTTACTTTTAAAATAAACTACAGCAGTAGTGAACGTTGAATCGTTACAAAAATTCTAAAAATATGAATTTCGATATCGAGGACTCTCTGCGTACCCGCTTGGAAGTGGCGCTGGAGGCGTGCTGGCGGGCGGGAAAAATCACGCTGGAATATTTTCAAACCGGCGTTCAAGTCGAGCTGAAAAGCGACCGCTCGCCGGTGACGCTGGCGGACCGGCGCGCCGAAGAGGAAATCCGCGCCTGGCTCACGCGCTATTTTCCCGATGACGCCATCGTCGGCGAAGAAGGCGGCCGCACCACGCCGGCGCCCGGAAGCGAGACGACGTGGTACATCGACCCGATTGACGGCACCAAATCGTTCGTCTGCGGCGTGCCTTTTTACGGCGCTTTGCTGGCGTGTGAGCGGCAGGGCCGGGTGGTGCTCGGCGTGGCGCATTTTCCGGCGCTGGATGAAACCGTTTGGGCCGTACAAAATGCCGGTTGTTATTGGAACGGCCGCCGGGCGCGCGTTTCTGAGGTGAACAAATTGGACGACGCAGTTTTGCTCACGACGGATTTTTACCGGCTGGAGGCGATGGGCTTTGGCCAAGCGCTCGATACCTTATGCCGCGCCACCAAATTGCAACGAACCTGGGGCGACGCCTACGGCCACATTTTGGTCGCCACCGGCCGCGCCGAGATCATGCTCGACCCGAAAATGGCGGTGTGGGACAACGGCCCCCTCCTCCCCATTCTCGAAGAAGCCGGCGGCCGCTTCACCGACTGGCAGGGCAACGCGACGATTCACGGCGACAGCGCGTTTTCGACGAATGGGCATTTGCATGAGGCAGTCATGCGGGTTTTGCAGGGGAAGATTAAAACGTGAGGCGTAAAACGTAAAAAGTGTTTACCGATAAAAGGTTTGAAAGTTCAACAATGAATGAAATAAAAATCCAAATGAAACGGAAAAAGAACTGGCGAAATCATATCATGGCTTGCGCGGCGTTCGTGCTTCTCGCAGCCGGCTGCTCTGAAAACCCCATGTCGCCTGACGATGGAACCTCGCCAACGGGCCTGGACGCTTTCGCGCAAAATGCAAAATTAGGGCGCGGCATGAATTTGGGCAACGCGCTGGAAGCGCCGAATGAAGGCGAATGGGGCGTCACTCTCCAAAGCGGGTATTTCGATCTGATCAAAAGCGCCGGATTCAATTCCGTGCGAATTCCCATTCGCTGGTCGGCGCACGCGGCGGCGAGCGCGCCGTATGCCATCACCAACAGTTTTTTGCAGCGCGTCGATTGGGCCGTCGATCAAGCGCTGTCAAGAAAGCTGGCGGTGGCCATCAACATTCATCATTACGAAGAAATCATGGCCAATCCGGCGGCGCACCGGGCGAGATTTCTCGCGATCTGGCAGCAGCTTGCCAGTCATTATAAAAATTATTCGGGCGATCTTTTTTTTGAGCTGCTCAACGAGCCGAATGGCGCACTGACGAGCGAGCTGTGGAATCAATATCTGCAAGAGGCCATTGCCACGATCCGCCAAACGAATCCTGGCCGAATCCTGATTGTGGGACCGGGGTATTGGAATTACATCGGCATGCTCAATACACTCGCGCTTCCGACCGACGATCGAAATCTCATTGTGGCGTTTCATTATTACAATCCGTTTCAATTCACCCATCAAGGCGCGGAGTGGGTGGCCGGCAGCAATGCCTGGCTCGGCACGCGCTGGACCGGCGCCGCCGCGGAACGGCAAGTGATTCAGCAAGAATTTGCTACTGCGGCGCAATGGGGCGCGGCGAATCGACGGCCGCTGAATTTGGGGGAATTTGGCGCATACAGCAAAGCCGATATGACTTCGCGCGCGTTGTGGACGGAAGCCGTCGCCCGCGCCGCCGAGGCCAACGGCATAAGCTGGCATTATTGGGAGTTTATTGCCGGCTTCGGCGTTTATAACGGCGCGGCGAATGATTGGAATTATTCTTTGCTCAATGCGCTGGTTCCTAAAACGTAATTCGTAAGGCGTAAAACGTGAAGCGTGATTTTACGCCTTACGTTTTACGTCTTACGTTTTACGCCTCACGTTACTCCCGCACATATCGCGGATATCTTTTCTTTGCCGCTTCTGCCTCTTGCAAATTGACCTCGATGGTAATCGCCGGGTCGTCAACCGAAGTGACGCCGAGGAGATCGCCTTCCGGCGAAATAATCGCGCCGGCGCCGCCGAAATGCACGCCGCTGGGGCCGGGGCCAACGTGATTCGACGACAGCACAAACGCGCCGGACACGATGGCGGCCATGCGCAGCGCGAGCAGCCAGCGTTCGACTGTGGCTTTTTCCGTGGCGCGCGGCACCGCGATAATGTGACAGCCCTGCCGCCCGTAATGCCGCGCCCATTCATTAAACATCAATTCGGTGCAAATCAGAAAGCCGATTTTAATTCCGCCTAAAACGCAAGGCGTAAAATCTCTCGGGGTAGGATGAAACCACTTGGCCTCGAAAAAACCAGGCTCGTCGGGATAATAAGTTTTGTGATGCGCCGGTTGATAGCCGAGCTTCTCATTCCACACAAAAGCTTCGTTCAACCGTTTTTGATTTTGCTCGATAGGGCGCGTCGCCAGCACGGTGGCGGGCGCGAGCGCGGTCAGTTCTCGCACGAGCTGATCGTGAGCTTGCAGCGCATATTGCCAGCGCTTTTCATCGAACTGCGCCTCCGCCGCAAACCACGGGCAGGCCGGCATCTCCGGCAGCAGCACGAGATCGCTGCGGTGATTGTAGACATAAGGAATCAGCTCTTTCCAATCATGCGACAGCGCGCCGGGGTCGTCGGAAAATTCGCAGACGGTGAGTTTCATGCGGATTCGTCAAAATTTTTTAATTTTTCCAAAATAAAATGCTCTACTTTGTCGGCCGCTTCGATGGCTTCCTTAGCCTCATTTTTGCCAACATTTTCAAAATTGGAAGCGCCAGGATAAAATTCATCTAACGAGTATTCAGCCAAAATATTTACGGCTGAAATGAGCGCGTTGAAGCTTGGCTCATAACAGAAAGTGTACTCAAGTAATTTTCTCGGGTTATCCGTCTTCTCCAGCGCCCAGCCTCGTGAGAGTAAATAAGCTTTTAGATATTTCTGTGCGCTCTCTTGAGAAAGCAAACAAATTGTACGATAGGGCAAAAAGTCGACATTTAAAGAACTTCTGGCACTCAACAGATTTTCTTTCGCCAGAGCCAACCAATCAAAAAGCCGTTTCTGTGGCTTGGGTATTAGGTTCATAGAAATCTCGTTTTCCTTGAGCTTCAAAGTTTTTCGCCAGGTCTGATAAACTCCCCGCTTTTTCCGCCGCTTTTTTTCACCAATCGAATATCGCCGATCACCATCATTTTGTCAACGGCTTTGCACATGTCGTAAAGCGTCAAAGCTGCGACGCTGACGGCGGCGAGCGCTTCCATTTCCACGCCGGTTTGCCCGTGGCAGCGCGCCGTCGCTTCAATTTCCATGCTGTTTTCCGTTGGCGTGAGCTGCACGTCGACAAAATCAAGGCCAAGCGGATGGCAAAGCGGAATCAACTCAGCCGTCCGTTTCGCGGCCATGATACCGGCGAGGCGCGCGGCTTCGATGGCATTGCCCTTCGGCAGGGCGTTTTGTTGCAGCAAGCGCAGCGTTTCCGCTTGCAGCTCAAGGCGGCCCCGCGCGACGGCCTCGCGCCGCGTCGTTGCTTTCTCGCCGACATCCACCATCGTGGCTTGGCCTTCGGCGTTGAGATGGCTGAATTTTTGTTGAGATGGCATGGGCAATACTCAGGCTGAATAAATCATAGCCAAAATTCACAACTATAAAAATGTAAAGAACGCGCCAGGGATTGTCAATGTATTTTTATCAGCGCGTTGCTTGCTTGGCTTCGTCCCAAAGCGCTTCCCATTTTTCCATCGACATACTGGTCAAATTTTCTCCCGTAACCTTCAACCGCTCTTCAAGATAGCGAAACCGCCGGCTGAATTTCTCGCAGGCGCGGCGGAGAGCGTCTTCGGCGTTGAGATCGAGCCAGCGGCCGACGTTCACCAGCGCGAAGAGAATATCACCAAATTCATCTTCGATTTTATTATTATCGCCGCCGCGGCGCGCTTCTTCCAACTCAGCCAATTCCGAATGGAATTTATCCATGACTTGCTCGATGTTCTCCCATTCAAATCCGATGGTACCGGCCTTTTGCTGCAAGCGCTGCGCGCGCTGCAAAGCCGGCAGCGCCGCAGGAATACCGTCAATCACGGAATTTTTCCCTTCCGCTTTCTTCAAATGTTCCCACAAAATCTTTTGTTCGGCGGCTGAATCGACCTTGAGGTCGCCGAAGACGTGCGGATGGCGGCGAATCAATTTGCCGCTGATTTCCGCGATCACGTCGCCGATCGTGAAACGCCCGTCTTCGCCGGCAATCTGGGCGTGAAAAATGACTTGCAGCAGCAAATCGCCCAGCTCTTTTTGCAGCTCGCCATATTTTTCCTGGTCGATGGTTTCGAGCACTTCATAAGTTTCTTCCAAAAGATAGGGCCGCAGCGATTGATGCGTCTGCTCGCGATCCCACGGGCAGCCTTCCGGCGAGCGCAGCTTGGCCATAATTTCCACCAACTGCAAAAATTGTTGCGCAAGGTTCATGGGCAATGGGGTTGGACGTTATAGACATCAATTTAAAAACTTTTGTTTAAGATAAGCAGACCTCAGTCGGGAAACAAGATATTTTCCGCTACATGCTGTCGGCAAATAAAATCCATCGCCGCAAGACGATGGCATTGACAATCAATAAAAGATTTCGTACTGTTATTTATCCTATTCCGGACGCCAAAAGTTTCCTCCGCAAGTCTGCGCAATGCGTTTATAAAACTACCATGCGGAAGAAGGCAATTAAACGGATATTTTCTTTTTTGCAACGGTTTGCAATCAAACAGCCCCTGAAATGAAAACAAGAATTTTTCAACACCTTCATTTTCAGCGGCCAAACGCTTAGGAGCAGCCCATGAGTAATAATAATATGGTTCAACAGCAGATCAACGTCGAGCTTGGCGAAAAAGAAGCTGAGGGCATTTATTCTAATTTGGCCATCATCAATCATACGCCGTCGGAGTTTGTGATCGATTTCGTGCGTTTCTTTCCGGGCGTGCCGAAAGCGCGCGTGCACGCCCGCATCGTGATGACCCCGCAGCACGCGAAATCGTTGGTGCGCGCCTTGAGCGAGAACATCGAGCGCTATGAAAAGACCTTCGGCGAAATCAAGATTCTCGGCGATGACAAGCCAAAAGAATTTGGTTTTAAACCGGCGCTCGACGGCGCCGCTTTAAACAAATCTGAAACCAAATAAAACAAAAAGCCCTCTTCGAATCATTCGTCGAGGGCTTTTCTATGGGTGGAAAGCGGAGAAGTGATCTCCGGCTCTTTTGATGTTGGCTGGTTTGCCGGTTGACCAGTTTGGCAGTTAAATTGATTGATCGTTAACAAGACAACCGGCTAACCGGCCAACAGGAAAACCGACTAACGTTTTTAGTGTCCAAACAGCTCTTGCTCCACCATCTCCATCCAAATATGCCCGATCAGAATGTGGCATTCCTGAATGCGCTGGGTGTCTTTTGAGGGCACAATAACTTTGTGGTCGACGACCGAAGCGATCTTGCCGCCGTCGTGGCCTAGCAAGCCGACGGTGGTGATGCCTTGTTTCTGCGCGGCGAGCGCGGCGGCAAGCACATTTTCTGAATTGCCGGAGGTGCTGATGCCGATGAATACATCGCCGGGAAGGCCCAGCGCTTGCACTTGGCGGGCAAAAATTTCTTTAAAAGCATAGTCGTTGCCGACGGCAGTGAGAATCGAGGTGTCGGTGGTCAAGGCGATGGCGGCCAAAGCCCGGCGGTCACGGCGCAAATGGCCGACCAATTCCGCCGCGAGGTGCTGGGCATCGGCAGCGCTGCCGCCGTTGCCGCAAAAAAGAATCTTCCCGCCGGCGCGGATGGCGCGGCCTAATTCCATCCCGGCTTCGTGAATCTCCGTGACGCACTTCTGCAACAAGACGGTTTTGGCGTTGATGCTTTCTTCGATGGTTTGTCGAATGAATTGCTCTGTTTGATTCATTGATCGGTCTTTCTTCTTAAATCGTTCACGCCGGCTTTCCTGTTAAAGGCTGCTTATTGCCCGAGCGGGATCAGCCAATCTTTCTCCCACCATAAGCGCAAGAAAAATCCGGCATCCTTTTCCTTGACGCCCGCATGATGAGAAAAGTTTTTATATCGTGCGTATTGTCCGTGCGCGGCGATAAAAAATCCCGGGCGCGGATGCCAGCGCGCTTCGAGGCGAAACTGCCAGCTTCTCTCCACGACGCCGCTGGGGAAGTTTTCGTGATAACCCTGCGCGATCGACGAGTTTTCCCATGGCCGGTCAAAGGTGGAATCAATGCGGCCCTCGCCGCGGCGCAACAATTCCGTTGTCAAAGCAAGCTGCACTTGTTTGCCGGCATACAAATTCGCGCGCAGGAGCCAGCGGTCGAAATCATTGCCGAGAAAATGCGCCAGCGGGCGCCGGCGATGCAAAAATTTTTCCCACTCGCGCACGGTGTTGTAGGTGCGATTGGCGACGCGGGTATATTCCAAACCGATGGTTGCGGCCTGCACGGCTTTTTCGAGGCCGAACAAATAACCAATTTCATTCGGCTCCAAATCGCCGCGGCCGCGTTTTTCAATCTGCACGTCGTCGATAAGAAGCTGGCCGTAACATTCAAGTCCGGGTTTAGGTCGTGCGACAAAATCCAGCGCCACGAAGATATTGCCGCCCTGTTTGTCGTTGAGCTGCTCGCCGTGATAAAGGATGAACGGGTTCAAATAATACCATTCAAAAACTCGACGCGGGTCGCCATGAACAACAAATTGTGAAAGGCCGACTGACAGCCGATTTTTTCGCAGATCGATTTCGGCGCGTCCAGCCGTGAGAAAACGCTGGGCCTCGTCAACACCGTAACGCGCGGCAGAAGAATCCGATAGCGGCGCGCGATCCAATTTGGCGGCGACGTAGGTAAAACGTGCGCGCGATAAATCAAGCCGCGCGAGAAAATGATCGACCGGCCTGGAATAATCGGAAATGAGCAGCGTGGCGTCCTGCCCTCGGCCCCAGCGCAGAAAGTCACGTCCGAATTTAAACAAATATTTGTCGAAATGCAAGAGCGCGTAGGCTTGCTCGGTAAAGCCGGTAAAACCTCGCCAGCGTTTGCCGAGATAAAGCGGATCGTCGCCGAGCGTCTGATCCATATTGATCACATTGAAAAACGCCAGATGGCGATCCGGAAGGATGCCGAGGTGAGTGCGCACCGCCAAGCGTGAACGAACACCATCGTTATGAACTTGCCCGGCATTTTCAATGAGGCGGCCTCCAACCCACAATTTTGGATAAGAGACTTCGGGCATCGAAGCGAAGGTACGCAAGCTTTGCACCCAAAATTTCTCGGCGGCGCTATTCGCGTGAGGGCTGATGCTGTCGACGACGGCGGCGAACTGCTGATATCGCAGCGGCAAAGTCATCAACAGCGTTTCCGGCAAACGATGCCGCAGCCCGAGTTGTTGCAAGTACTCGTAAGCCCAGTGATAGGTTGGGAGCGTAACAATTTCCTGCGCTGAAGCAGAACCCAGCAAAAGCCAAATGACACTTCCGTTCAAAAGAATCTTGAGCCGTGTGATCAAGTTTTGTTTGATCATGTATTGCCGATTTTTTATCATCCTTGAATTTTCAGCAAGACAAGCTGAAAGCCTTGTGGACGGAGCCACTGCGGGCGAAGCCTGCCCTACGCATTATTATTCACCAAGCCGCGCAAGAGCGTCATGCCGATAATTTTTAAATCAAACCAAAATGTCCAATTCTCGATGTAGAAAATGTCATATTCGACGCGCTTGGCAATCGAGGTGTCGCCGCGCCAGCCGTTGGCTTGCGCCCAGCCGGTAATGCCGGTTTTGACTTGGTGACGGATCATATAATTCGGCACTTCGTTTTTGAATTGCTGCGCGTGATAAGTACGCTCCGGGCGCGGCCCGACAACGCTCATGTCGCCGTTCAGCACGTTCCAAAATTGCGGCAGCTCGTCCAGACTCCATTTGCGCAAAAACTTGCCGAGCGGTGTGGCGCGCGGATCGTTGCGAATTCCCAGGCCGGCCTCGTTGTCAAATTTTTCCGAGCCGACGCGCATCGTGCGGAATTTAATCATGCGAAACGGCTTGCGATTGGCGCCCATGCGTTCCTGCTTGAAAAAGATCGGCCCGGGCGAGCTGAGCTTGACCGCCGCAGCAATCAACAAAAGCAGCGGCGACCATAAAACCAGCACGATACTGGCAAACGCAATGTCAAAAATGCGTTTGCCGAGGCGATAGGCCAGAGAATCCACCGGCGTAAAACGCACGCTCACCATCGGCAGTCCGGCAAAATTTTCGACGCGGGTGCGCGGCTGGATGAATTTGAAGAAGTCCGGCACGATGTCGGTCGCGATGCCTTCGTGCTCGCACATTTTCACGACATGGGAAATCTTCCGAATCGCCTGCATCGGCAAGGCGATGATCACTTTTTCAACGCCGTGCTTGTCGGCGATGGCAATGGTCTCGGAAGTTCGGCCAAGGATTTCGAGGCCGTAATCCTCTTTGTAAATGCCGTTGGTAAGATAATCATCCACAAAGCCGATGATTTCATATCCCATTTTGGGATGCCCTTGCACGGTTTGGGCGACGCGCAAGCCGAGATCGCCGGCGCCGACGATCAACACGCGCTTCAGGTTGTAGCCGCGCTGGCGAAGAAAATGCAGCACGGCGCGAATGATGATGCGTTCGGAAAAAATCAGGGCAAAATTCAGCCCGCCGAAAAGCGCGAAGGTCAAGCGCGAAAACGTGGTTTCACGATAAAAGAACGTGAAGGCGGAGATCAACAGCACGCCGGCGCCGATGCTAAGCAAAAGCGGCTGGGCGTCGGCAAACACCGAATCGCTGCGGCGCGACTTGTACAGCTTGAACGACGAGAACAATATCAGCCACAGCGGCAAGATGACGCCGAGCAGGATGAGGTAATTCTCCAGCTCCGGAATTTTATTGACCGGCGGAATCACGCCGGAATGAAATCGAAACTGAAATGCGCCAAGAAATGCTCCCACGGTCAAAACTAAATCGCCGACAGCCAAGAAAAAGTTCAGGAGTCGTGCGTGATGTTTGAACATGGCAAAAATCAAAGAAGTTGTGCAAAGATGCTATTTGCCGCTTGCTATTCATGATCAGTTCATCCATGCTGTTGGCAACCCGCCGGTCCGTGGTGAGCTGCGTGATAAGGTTTGCTTTTAAAGAGTTCTTGCGGTGAATCAATTTATAAAACGTAAAACGTAATCCGTAATTTATTTCTTTTTACGCATTACGTTTTATGCCTTACTTTTTATCTCATCAGAATCATCTTTTTCGTTTCGACAAAATCACCGGCGGTCAATTTATAAAAATAGACGCCGTTGCGAACGCCGCGGGCGTCATACCCAACCGTTTTGAGGCCGGCGCTTTGCAGCCCTTCAACCACGGTGGCGATCTTCCGGCCATTGAGGTCAAAAATCTCCAACCGCACGTGAGACGGTGTCGGCAGCGCGTAACGAATGAATGTCGTCGCGTTCAATGGCGGACGCCCGTAGGCAGACGCCCGCAGGGGATTCGGATAATTCTGATACAGCGTGAATTGTTCCGGCATGTTGTTGCGCCCTTCAACGGCAGTATCCAAAGGCACGGTGATAAACACCGTCGCGGTGTCGGACAAAACGCCGTCGGTGGCGATGTAATCAAAACGGTCGACGCCGGCAAATTTTGCTTTCGGCATATAAACAATCGACTGCCGGTTACTCGTGACGATGGCTTGGCCGTATTGCGGATTGCCGATGGCCGCAATGCGCAGCTTGCGCTGTCTGGGGAAAAAATCGTTCTGCAAGACTTTCAGCGTGTCAACGCGGCCGGACATCACTCGAAAATAATCGTGGTTGATGGAGAGCTGCTGCTTGTAGTTGGGGTCCGCCTCGAAGAGATCCTGAAAAGTCAAAAAGGTGAATCCCAACGAATCGGCGTACTTAATCAAGGCCTGATCGTCGCTGAGCATGCTGAATTCGACATCTGTGTAATTCGGTGACGGCGCGGTTACAATCGTTTCAAAGTTAAAAATCAGCAACCCTTTTCGTTTAAAAGCCTGGTCGACGCGGCTCCGCATCTGCGCCAGCGTTTCCGGCTGTCCAGGCAAATTGGGGCCGGCTGAGGCGGAGGTGATGCGGTAAAAACGCAGTCGCGAGGGATTATCAATCGGCAGCTCATTTGGCGTTTTATCCCATTGGTTGCGTATGGTGCGAAAGCGTTTTAGGGCTTGAATTTCGGTAAAGATATCGGGCGTCACCCTATCCATCGGAATGGAAAAACACCAAGTGGTTTTAAAACCGGTTTCGACAAACGGCTCTAAAGAATATAGCTGCATTCGCTCGTCTTGCGGTAATTGCAAGAGGTTTTTATAAACGGTGCCGTGATGCGTCGTGCTCCAGCCGTATTTATTAACCAATTCGGCAATGCGGTCCAAGCCGACATAACGGATGATCAAACCGCCTTTGGCCCGATTGTGCGCCCATTGGCGTTTGGCAAAATCATAAGTGAAATCAATATTGGCGCGATAGCCGCGTTGGAGCAGCCATGGCGTCAACAAGCTATCGGCATTGTCGCGATAATGATTGAAATGAATCACACACACCGGCCCGCGCGGTGGCGTATATTTAATTTCGTCGATCCATAAAATCTGCTCGACGTCCGAATTTTCAGCCGTGAAAACAATTTTGCTGGCGTGCAGTAAATCTTCCGGCGCGCCGTCGCCGTACGGATACAACCATGCCGCAGCGCCGCGGTCATGCCAGGCATCGACAGGAGGATGCGAACCGCGATCATTGTATTCAACCGGAGCAGGCAGCCAGAAAACTTTTCCATTTGCCGTGATCATCTTAGTTTCGATCTCACCGGCGTAATTGTTCCGGCTGCTGGTCATATAAATGACATTCCCGTGCAAATTAACGTCGATAAAACGCAGCTCGAGCGTGACCAGACTGCTATTCGCAGGAATGGTCCACTTGATCGAACCGCCGCCGGTCCGAAACGAAGATTTATCGATCTCAACCGTCGTCCCCGGGGTTGCGACCCATTGGTGGAGATTCGTTCCGCGAGAAAGATATTTGTAGCCGGTTGAATCCGGATCCCAATAGGTTTGGCTTTGCGCCGCCTCACAGAATACCAACAACAAAAACAGCTTCAACAAAAATTTCATGGCATTCTCAAATGAATAGTAAAACGTAATTCGTAAAACGTGTTACGCATTACGTGTTACGTGTTACGTTTTATCGCAGGACAACCATTTTCCGTGTTTGAACAAGCGCTCCCACCTGCAGCCGGCAAAGATAAACACCGTTTGGGTGATGAGAAGCATTCCATTGAATCATTTTAACGCCCGGGCCTTGAACCGCCTCGACCAGCGTCGCCACCTTTCGTCCGGTTGCATCAAAAATTTCCAAATGCACCGGAACGCTTTTATAAAGCGCGTAGCGAATCGTCGTGACCGCACGGCCGGAGATTGCATTCGCCGGCAACGGGTTGGGATAATTTTGATGCAATTCAAAAAGCGCCGGCGCGCCGTTCGCTCGATCCTCGACGGCAGTATGAAATGCGGACGTATCACCGGCTGCCAGGCGCAAGCTGTCAAGCTGAAAGCGCAGCCGGCGCAAAATTGGCGCAAAAGCCGGGTTGTCGATCAGGTTATTCTTTTCAATCGGGTCGTTGCGCAAATCATACAGCTCGTCGGTGGCGTTGAAATCGGCATACGTGATATATTTGTAATCGTGCGTCCGAATGGCGCGAATCGGAGGGACCATGGACGTTATCGGGTCAAAAAAATATTGATATAAGAAGCTGTTTCGTTTCACCTGGCCGCCGGCCAATTTTTGCAAAGAAAGGCCCGGCAGATTTCTGCCGGCGCCGATTCCCGCGGCCTCGAGGAGAGTGGGCGCGACATCCAAATTCAAAACCATGTTGCCTGTTTGTGACCCTGGCGTAAACCATTTGGGATAGCGCACGAATAGAGGTATCCGTATCGACTCTTCATAAGCCAGACGCTTATCGCTGAGATTGTGTTCGCCCAACATATAGCCGTTATCACCAATGAAAATGATTAGCGTTGAGTCAAGCGTCTTTTTCTCTGCCAATTTCGCCAGAATTTTTCCGACGCTTTCCTCGACGCCGGCCAGACATTCATAATACCACTGCGTCCGCTTTTTAAAATCCAGATTGACAAAAAAGGGCACGTAATCTTTCAAGAAAGCCGGTTTGGCGGATAAGTCTTCGCCCCAAGTTTGAGGAAGAACGATATTCGCATTTTTGTACTGCCCGGAGAAACGCGGTTGCGACGTGAAAGGATCGTGAACCGCCTTGTGAGAAAGAATGAGAAAAAAAGGCTGCTGCCGATCACGGCCTAAAAATTCGAGCGCGTAGTCGGTTAAAATATCGGTCATGTGGCCCGTCGCTTGGATTTGCCGGCCATCGACGTTGATCAAAGGATCCAGATATTTGCCTTGCCCGAAAAAGCTCACCCAACGATTGAACCCGGGCTTGGGTTGATCATCATTATACCCCATGTGCCACTTGCCGATAAGCGCGGTTTCATAACCTGAAGCCTGCAGAATTTTTGGAACGGTCGAAAGCCGGGGACCGAGCGGAATATTATTTTCAAAAACACGATGCTGATGGGTGTAGAGTCCGGTCAAAAGCGTGGCGCGGCTCGGGCTGCACACCGAATGAACGACAAAAGCGTTTTGAAACAACACGCCTTCTTTGGCAATACGGTCGATATTCGGGCTTTTAAAAAAAGGATGGCCTGTCACTCCCAAGGCGTCGGCTCGCAAGTCATCAACCAAAATGATCAGAATATTCGGCTGGCTCGAATTGAGCTTGACGTCGGTGGCCGCAAATGCTCCGAAACCGCAACTGAGCGAACCCATCACTGCCAATGTTTTCCATAAGCTGCATCGCATTCTTTAAAATCTCCATTCATGCCAAACAAGCCGCCGGTTCACGCACAAGCTTTGTTTCATCAAGCTCGCGAACGGGCGCTGTGGTTTCAGGCTGGAAATCGAGCCCCCGGCGACGCGCGGCCCGAGCGACGTGCGCCGTGATTTTTTGCCGAAACACCTCCGAATGAAAACGAAACGTAGTTTGCCGGATGGCGCGCCGGTCTTGAAAAAAAATCTGCTGTGCTTCAAAACGTTCGACGGCTTGCACAATGGCGCCAACCGACTGCTCGGCGAAAAACAAGCCGGTGGGTTGGCGGTTTAGCTGATGGCGCTCATCCAGCGGAATAATCGTATCCAGCACGCCGCCGGCGCCGAAGGCGATGACCGGCACGCCGCACGCATTCGCTTCAACCGGGATAATGCCAAAATCTTCCACGCCGGGAAAAATCAAAGCGCGCGCCTGCGCCAAAACGCGGCGCATCTCCCCATCCGGCAGCCAATCCAGAAACTCAATATTCGCGCCGGCTATTTTTTCCAGCGCCGCGCGCTCGGAGCCGCCGCCGATAATTTTCAGCGGCAGGCGCAGTCGGTTGAAAGCTTGAATCGCCAAATCCAGGCGTTTGTAAGGCACCAGCGACGAGAACGCCAGATAATAGCCGCCGACCTGCGAGGAGACGCTGAATTGATCGATCTCAACCGGCGGATGAACGATGGCGGCTTTACGGCGATAATATTTCCAAATGCGCTGCGCGACAAAACGCGAGTTGGCAATCATCTTGTCCACGCGATTGGTCGAGGCGACGTCCCACAAGCGCAGGTAATTCGCGACGCTACGATAGAGCGCGCGTTTCAAAAAATTTCCTTCGCCTTGAGGAAAATAAGTAAAATGCAAATCCCAAATATAACGCATCGGCGAATGAATATAAGAAACGTGCAGCGTCTCCGGACGCGTGATCACACCTTTGGCGACGCAATGGCTGCTGCTGATCACCACGTCGTAGGGCGTCAGATCGAACGCTTCAATCGCCATTGGAAAAAACGGCAGCAATTTCGGATAATGCCTGGCGCTGCCAGGAATTTTTTGCAAAAACGAGGTGTGCAGGAGATGCGCTTCGATATCCGCGTCAACGCCGCCCGGACGATGCACCAGCGTATAAATCTCGGCGCTTGGAAAAAGGCGGCAGATTTCCAAAAACACCTTTTCTCCGCCGCGCATCGAAACCAGCCATTCATGCACCAATGCGATTTTCAAACGCAATCTTGCTTTCCGCCCACAGAATCAAAAATCCCACTGAATTAAATTGAAAAGGGCTTTACTTTCGTGGGATTTTCATTTCTGTGGCAAATTAAAATTTTTTTTAACAGTTCTCTTTTCGCTGCAAACTTAAACATTACTTCGTTGCGCGCCAGACGATGAAATTGGTTAGTGCGCCTTTCTGCCCGCGCTCGAGGCCGGCCAGCAGCCTGTCGGCATCGACACAATTATAGGTTTCCGGCGTGTATGGCTTTGCGTTCATAAAGTTCGCTTTAAAGCTCGCCGCGGCTTCCCGTCCCCAGGTGACGACATAGCGTTCGCTCTCCGAATTTTCCAGCTCGATGATCGCACCATCGTTAAAATACTTTTTGCTGCGAACGACGACGCCGTCACCGAGCTGCTGCTGCAACCACGTCAAGGCCTGCGCCGCGTCTTTCAGGCGAAAATCCTTTTCAACAAGCCCATAATACTTGTCCTTGGTGTTGCGCTCTTGATCGCGAAATTCGTAGATAAAAAAGTGCCGGCCCTCTTCGAGCCAATAAACCAGCGCGGTTTTCAAAATGGCGATGGCTTGTTCGTGATACGTCACGCTGCGTTTGGTCGATTTAATGGTCAGGCTGTTGGTAAAAGCGATCAGCGCGCCTTTTTTTCCACCCTGGTAATCAAAAAGCGCCGCGGTTTCACCGAGCGCCTGGGCCTGTCGCTTGGCGCTCAATAAAGGAATATAGCGGACTTCCAGCGGCGTCTTGGGGTCGCGAAGAAAATTATTGGCCGGCGCGTTGGCCGGCAGATTGAAATTTCGCAGCGTTCGATTCATCCATTTCGGCGCATCTTCTTCGCCCTGGCCTCTGCTCCAAGCGATGTTCAACCGCGCGGCATGTTTGGGAAACGGCGCGCCGCCGAGCGCCACCACCGAGCCGCCGCGTTGCACGAAATCGATTAACGGCTCCACCAATTCTCCCGGCAATTGATTCGTCGAAACCATAACCACATTTTGCCGCCCCGGCTGTCTCGTGGTTTGCAGAAATTTCAGCAACGATTCGATATCGACAAGCTCAATGCGCCACCCGAATGCCTCGACTTGCTGGCGGAGCGGCTCGTACAAATCGCAAGTTTCAGTTTCAGCGGTATACCCGTCATCCAGAACGAGAATGGCGGGCGGTTGCTTGATTTTAAGCTCATGCTCAAAACAATACTGCAACGCCTGCGTGAGCGCATAGGAGAGCGCCGGATGAAGCGGATGCCGCCACGCGCCCCAGCCGTATTCGGTGATCCAAATTGGTTTGGGAGAGGAACGCGGCGTCGAAAAAATGCCGCGAATGCGCTGTAAAATCGGAGCCAACTCCTCTCCCACAGCACCGTACGGATGATACGCCACCGCGTCACAATAATCGGCTACACCCAGTTCCGCCAATCGTTCCCAAAAAATGAAGGCGCTGGGTTGATTGGCCATGCCGCCCAAGACCACGTTGGCGCCGGGCCGTTTCTGCTTGATAATTTGATACGAGCGTTTGACGAGATCGAAGTATCTCTCGACCGGCGCGGTCTTGGGCCAAAACTTGTCGATGTTCGGCTCGTTCCAGATTTCCCAATCCGTGACATCGTCGCCGTAGCGTGTTACCACCGAATCAACAAACACCGTCCATTCGTTGAGATGCTCGTGCGCCGGAAAGGCCCATGCCGGCGGCGCATGGAGCACGCCGAGCAAATACACCTGCTGCTGGCGAGCCGACTGCACCACAGAGTCAAATTTTGCCCACTGCCAACGATTGGGTTGAGGTTGAATATCACGCCAAATGAACCCGGTACGGACAAAGTTGATGCCAAGTTTTTTGGCGACGCGCAAGGTTTGGTCACGGCTGGCAAATTCATTATCTGCGGGATCCGTGCGGGTGATGTGACTGTGCACGGCCCAAAAAGATTTTTTGCCAGATTCAATTTTGTAAGAGGCCGCTACGGAGGCGTCATTCGAATTTGAGCCGCTGGCTTGATTACCTGCCGGACGCCAGAGCAGCAAAATCATGGCGCTGATTCCGAATATGCCAAAAATTGCTTTAAGGTTTTTCATGATTTGCAACTGTTTCTTCCAAAATCTGCACATATTTTTCAGCGGCCGATTTCCACGAGAAACGTTTGACCATCGCCTGGCCGGCCGCGATCAAACGCGCCCTTTTATCAAGATTTTCGACCACTTCACGAATGCCGCGGCCGATGTCATCGGCTGAATGCGGATCAACGTACTCTACCGCATCATCAAATAGCTCGCGGAAAACCGGAATGTCCGAGGCGGCGACCGGCGTGCCGGCTTTGAAGGCTTCGAGCACGGGCAAACCAAAACCTTCTAAAAACGAGGGCAGCAGGAGAAACTCCGCGCCTTTTAAGAGCGACCATTTTTCGGCGTCATCGACGAAACCTTGAAAAATGACGTTAGGGCAGTCGCGCAGATTGGGCGGCAGCGCCGCGAAGATCGAGTTTTCACCGCCGACAATATGAAGCCGAAAATCTTCGCGCCGCGAAGCGCCGAAATTTTGAAAGCCCAAAATCGCGCCGGAAATATTTTTGCGCGGGTTAAGCGAGCCAATGAACAAACCGTAGCGATAACTAAATTTTTTTGCTGCCAGGCCGGCGGGCGGCTCATCCGAATCGTTGGGAACGACGCTCACCGGCTCGGCGCCTGGCAACATTTCCGCCAATTGCCGCGCCGAAGTTTGAGATACCGTAACGAGACGCGCCCCGCGTTTGGCGGCTGTCGCAATCACCCAGCTCAAATAGGATGAAAAAAAATTTGAAAACCATGCGGTATTGCGAAAGCCGGCGTCGTGCACCAGCAAAATTTGCGGGACGCCGGGCGAGAACAAAACCGTCGCCGAATTGGTCAAGTTGAGCAAAACATCGTAGCCGCCGGCCCGGATTTTCAGCGGCAAAATCATTTGCTCCCAAAAAGACCGCGTCAAGCTATTTTCAGAGAACTTGAGGCCGCTATGGCAAATCTTGACGTTCGCCGGCAGATCGAAATCTGCGGCATGATTTGGAACAAAAATATCGAGAGCGAAATCCCGCCGCAGCAAGGCAATGTGGCGAATCAAGCTCAGCGCGACGCGCGCGACGCCGGTTTTCTCAGCCGCTCCCAAGGCTTTGCCGTTGACCGCGATTCTCATCTCAAACCACCGCGGCTTCGTGCATCCGGCCGTTCTGAGGAATTTCGCTATTGATCTTGCTCGCCTTCGGCATGAGGGCTTCCAAATTCAAATTTTTCCACCGCAGCGTCGCGACGATCAACCCGACCAGCAGCCAATGATCCAAATACAGAATATCCGGTTCGGACAAAAACTTGCCAAACAAGCGCACGATCAAAGCAAAAAACAACGCTTTGGGATATTCGGAAAGCATGGCAAGATTGTTATGAATGAACTGCTTGCTCAACAAGGCCGTGCGTCTGGCGAGCAGCCAGTTTCCCACAAAAAACGTAAGCGCGCCGGTAAGCCCGGTTGTGGCTAAAATATTGGTCAACAAATCAAAAGTTCGATTGCTGCCCCAGCCGACGCCGAAAAACGGATTGGCGGCAAAAAGCTTCAAGCCTTGCAGGGCGCCGTCCAATCTGGTTCCGCCAGATTCAGAATCGGCTTTGTCGATGAGCAGGATTTCGACGAACTGCGCGATCTGATCCGTGGTCAAACCAAAAGCAAATGTTGCCAGACTATAAAGGGCGATCGGCAAACCGGCGAAGCCGAGCAGCACGACAAAAAGCGTGCGAAGACTTTCTTTCATGGTGTAAATTTTGACGCTGATGCGGCCGCGTTTGGATAAGATGTACAATAGAAAAATAAAGAGGCTGCCAGCCAGGCCCACCAACGCGGTGGAAGTGCTGGTAAAAATCAAGGTGATGGCAAAAAAGATGGCCAGCCACAATGCGGTTTTGGGTTTCATCACCGAGCCGGCTTTGTTGTAGACGTAATAAAAGCACAGGAAAGTCGGCATGAGCAGAAAACGCGCAAACATCGAGGGCTCCGGCGCGACGGAATTCATGCGCTTGAAGCCGAGCAGGCGGATTTTTTGCCCATATTTTTGCAGAAAACTCAGGCTGTTGTTGAAAAGATAATCCGGATAAGGAATGCCGGCATAATGCATGTAAAGTTGCGCCCAGCCCCAAAGCGCGACAAAAATGCTGGAAGCGATCAGTACGCGAATCGCCCGGCGAATTTCGTTCGGCTCGAGCTTGCACGCGGCAATGCTGATGGTGAGAAAAACGACATAGATGAGATAGCCGAACTGAGTAAAATTCTCCATGCTGAGGCGAAGCAACTGGAAGTCGCCTGAAGGCCGGCGGACATAAACATATTCACGAAACGGAATCAACAAGATGGACAGACCCGCGACAAAAACGAAAAAGACAAACGGCATGAGCGTCATGCGCTGCAGATGTGTGAGGCGCTGGCGCGTCCGGCTAAACAGCCATTCCAAAACGTAGCGCGCCATCAACAACATGCCGAGAAAGTATCCCGGCTGCAATCCAAACGACGGGCCTGGAAAATTGATAACGGCCGTGGCGGTAAACGGCATGAAAAAAATCGTGAGATACAAGATCGTCGTGCGCGAGGGCAGCATCACGGCGACGAAGCCGATGGCGATGATAAAAAATCCGATGGGGGTGATCGTCATCGCAGCACCACCAGCTTTCTTTGTTGCCTCGAGGCCCCGGCCTGCAAGCGATAAATATAAACGCCGTTTGGCAAAGGCAATGTTTCAAGCTTCAGCGCATGCTCGCCGGAATTGATTTGCCGGTCGAGCAGCGTCGTAACCAAACGGCCGTTCAAATCAAACACTTGCAAGACGACGCGTTCAGGCCGCTTGATCACAAAGCGAATCGTCGTCGCGCTGCGAACCGGATTGGGGTGATTTTGCATGAGCGCGAAAGAAGAGGGAACCGCTTCGTTCGGTTTCTCATCCTCGACTGTGGTCAAAAGTTTCTGTAAGCGGCCTTTCAAATCTTTGACAAGCGCGGCATTTGCCGGATCGTCGGCGCTATTTTGCAATTGATAAGGATCTTTCACCAAATCGTACAACTCGGCGCGATCATTTTCATTTTCGACATACACATAACGATCAGTATGCACCGCGGAAAAAGCTTGCCTGACTGGCCATCCTTCAATCAACAATTCGGTGCGCCAAGCCGGCTGCGGCTGAAACAGCGTTAACAATGAACGCCCCTCGACTTCTTTTGGAATCGGCAAACCGGCGAGCTGATAGATCGTCGGGGCAATATCGATATTCGCCGTGAGCCGGGTTTCAACTTTTCCGGCGGTCGCCAAAGGCGGATAACGCAACGCGAAAGCCGCCCGAATCGACGGCTCGTAAATGCGTCCCTTGCCCGTCAAACGATGTTCACCCCAAAAAAAGCCGTTATCGGAAATATAAAAAATGGCGGTTTGATCGAGCTTGCCCTGTTTTTTCAACTCTTCCAGAATAGCGTCAAGGCTCTGATCGAGCGACCACAACATTTGCAACTGACGCCGCCGGATGGTATCGACGCTATCCTGCCAGGGCCTGCCGAGATATGGTCTGCTGCGCAGCCATGCCGGCTTATCCGAAACATCGATTTCATTAAAATTCGGCGGTCGATAAGCAGCCAAATTCTTATACAAACTCGTATCGTTCGGCGCCGGTTCGAGCGGCAAATGCGGCGTTTTAGGATTGAAAAAAAGAAAAAACGGCTGGTTATTCCGCGCCGCGGCTTTTTTCAAAAAATCAATGGCGTAATCACGCAAAAAATAAGTGAGATAACCTTGATGATCTTTCCAAACGCCGTTGACGTTGAGGATAGGATTATAATATAATCCTTCGGAAGGCAGGCCGACCCAATAATCGTATCCCGGTTTCCGCGTCGCATCTTCAGAGTTAAGATATTTTCCCACTAAGCCAGTATAGTAACCAGCTTCGCGCAAACGAGTCACGAAACTGACGAGTTTGAAGGTGGAGTCATTGTTGCGCACGCCGTGGCGTGACGCATACATGCCGGTCATGATACTGACGCGGCTCGGCGTGCAAACCGGTGTGGTAACATAAGCATTGGCAAACGTCACACCTTCGTTGAAGATCCGCGCTTGCGTGCGCGGCATAACGTCCTTGACGGTGTCGAAACGTTGGTCGTCCGTGATAATCACTAAAATATTTGGACGCGAGTTTTGCGCGTGCAGCAACTCGGCGGCGCCGGTCAACAAGATCGCGATGAAGCATGACGCGAAAAAACTGTTTTTTTCTATAACGAATTTCATGTCTATTTATGATTCGAGACGCCTCAGGCCGCGCCATTTAGACGCAAATTTTCTGAAATTCACTCCACTGCTCTTTCGTCAGCTTGCCGACAAAATCTTTTTCCGCTTCGGCGAGATAATCGCGCCAATATTTGTTGACTTCGGCGACATTGCGGCCGGAATCGTGCGCCTTTTTTTCTTTGGGTACACTGCGTTCCGACTCGCTGCGATAATACGTTGCGATCTTCTCCGCGATGCGACCGTTCCAATCCAGCGCCAGCAATTTATAAAGCTTGCCGTAAGTCGCTACCGGATCGCCGACAACGTCATCCAGATTGAGAAAGCGGATGCACGGATTGGCTTGCGCCCAACGCGCCAGCGTCGAATAGATCATGCGCCATAGCAAGGCGGCGTTCGCCACCGAAGCGTGAATCGTTTCGTCAAGCCCGGCCAACTCGCGGCCAAAATCAAAACCGATTTGTTTCAATCTGGCGGCCAAATCCGAGAGATCGAAGGCCCACTCCATGCGCTTGAAACTTCCGGCGACGGCCCAGGGATTGCGCAGGGTGACGAGCACATCGACTTCATGCTGTTTCGCGGCGTGATTGGCCGTAAAACAAGCGAGGGGGTCTTTCCAAATGATCGTGCGCAAATTCGGATGCAGACGCAGCCGGCGATAGGAATTGAGCGGCCGGGCGCCAATCACATATTTCACCGCGCGCCGCAAGCCGGTATCCGAAGGGAAAATTCCCGGTTTAAAAGCGAGCCGCAGTTTTTTGATATGCGCGATGGTTTCATCGAGCTTGGCCGGCGAAAACGAATGCGCGCCGGGAATCTCGAAATAATGCTCGATGTGTTTCAAGCCGGAGTGATAATTGAACGGCTCGTGCAGCGCGCCGGTGTCGGGCGCCAACGCCAGCATTTGTCCGACCGCGGTAGTGCCGCTCCGCGGCATGCCGGTGACGAGAATGAGCCGCTTCTCACTTCGCATGCGCGTGCAAATCTTCCTGTGCCTGATGATAAAGCCCGTTGGTATAACCGTACTTCGCGAGCAGCGGATAAGTCAGAGCTGTTGCCATCCGGCGCGTCTTTTGATTCATCTTCGCCATCCATTCCAAATCCAAACGCAGATCGGTTACGCCGTTGGAAAAACGGTCGGGGTTGCCGGAAATCGAGTGGTATTCAGGCAGCGTGATCGAATGATCCGTCGCAAAATTCAATCGCTTGCCGGAAAAGGGGCCGAGAAGATCCAACACGCGCTGCAATTCGTGGCGCGGATTTTTCATCAAATCTTCATACAACACGCGCACGTAAGGCAATTGCGTCGCCAGCAAACCGGCGAAGGCATTGCGCATCATCCAGAACGTGACAGTGCGCAGCGGCGTGTATTGGCGCAGCGCAACACCGCTTTTGACGTTTTGTTTCTTTTTTTGCCAGGCATACACGCACGCACGCGCATCGCGCACGAGATGAATGACATGCACGTCGAGACCGGGAACATCTTTGAGAATCAGCGCGCCGGAAGGGATTTTTGAAGAATCGACAATGGTCTCGGCGCCGGAAACTTTGGCGATGGCAAAATAAAGGCGGCGAAGAACGTCTTGATATTCCCGCAAGCGGTTTTTAAAAGCCGCGCTTTTGACGGGAGAAAGCAGTTGCAAAAAATGCCGCGAGCGATCAACCGCGGCCCAAATATCTTGCATTCGGTCCGCTTCAGCTTTTTCCGCGCTGCCGAACGCTTCAACCACGACGGCTCGCCAAAAAACGCATTCCTGAAACGCGGCGCCGCACGAGCATTGTTTGTTGTCGGCGAAACCGTCAATCCAAATCCGGTTCAGCTCGTTGGTTGAAACCGTTCCGGGAATGGTGCCCAAAATGCGGTCCAAAACCGTCGAGCCGCTCCGGCCGGCGCCAGCCACATAAACTATGTTGATTTTTGTCATGCCACCTCTTTACTTCCGACATAAACGTCTTGCGACCGGCGCGCCGCCCGGTCGATTCTTATATAACTCATAATGCCCAGTTCTTTTTTGACGACGATCACCATCCAAACATTCGACAGGCTCATGGTGATGGCTGTCGCCAGCGCCGCGCCTTCGGCGCCGATGGTTTTAATCAACACGTAACTGAGGGCGAGCGTCATCACCGCGCTCACCGTGACGATGCGGGCGTGCTCGCGCTGCAAATTCGTCATCGTCATCAACACGCCGACCGTTCCTGAAAAAGCATTCACACACTGTCCGACAATCAAAAGCACGAGAATCATATCAGCGGACTGATACGGCGCGCCGAACAGGCCGAGAAAAAAGCGCGGAAAACTAATAAAGGCCACGGCAAACGGCGCCACGGCCAGAAAAACCATCTGCGAAGCTTTGGTTACGCGCTGCTGCATTTGCCCCAATTCATTTTTATGAAAACGCTCAGCAATGAGCGGCGCCATCACCACGCGAATCGCTTCGAGAATGAAGTCGGGAAATGAAGCCAGGCGCGAGGCCACCGAATACCGCGCGGCGTCTTCCATGCCGAGCAGCGAGCCGACCATCAGCATATCGGAGCGCGTCACAATCGTGTACATGAGCATGGAAAAGAGCAACGGCTTGGCGGTGTGAAACCATTTGTCGGTTTCATAAACCATCCGGCCATCCGGCGGGCCCAGCACCGATTTGATGCGGCGCGTATCCAGAATGATTGCAACCGCCAACGCGCCGCCGAGACACGCCAAAGCCGAAACCGCATTCACCCGCCCGGTGAAAAAGATCAACGCCGTGAATGCCATTGCCAATGCCGGCCGTAAAATTTGAAATCCCACAAGAGCCGGGACCAAAAGTTTCAATCCGCGTTGAAACTCGCGGTTAAGCAACACCCAGGCCCAAAACGGCAAGATGGCCAACGCCAGCAGAACGGCTTTGTGTTTGCTCTCCGAGAAGCTCAGAAAACCGAGCATAACCAATCCGGCGGCTAGCAGCAACAAAGCGAGACTGAAGCTCAAGCCGGTCCGGCGGGCGCGGGCGAGCAAACCGCGCAACTGCGGCACTTGCTTTTCCGAGTAATAAACCGCGGCGAACTTCGTCGTGGTCCGGTCGAAGCCCAACAAACAAATCGGCCCGAGCGCGGTGGCCACGGCAATCGCGAACATGACCGTGCCGTACTCATCTTGCGAAAGAATTCTTGCCAAAAAAATCGAGTATGCCGTGAACAGCAACGCGCCGAGAATTTTAATGCTAAACGCCTTGATCGAGCTTTTGGCAAGGTTCATTTTATTTTATCGTCATGCGGATCCCGCCGCCATCACAAGCAACGAGTTTATTCCCGCAATCTCTTGGTTCAATATTGCTTCCCCTTTGCCATTTGCCTCCCAACGGGCGTAGCCTTGCCTAGGCTTCCACCTTTCTGCTGCGGCTCTTCTTGCGTTTCTTCCCGCCGTCCTTGCCGTAATAGTAGTAGTGGTAATAGTAGTAATAACTACCGTACATGCTTTCGATATGCACGCCGTTCAGCAGCGCGCCAAGAACGCGGGTTTTGACATTCTTCAACAAGGTGAAAGCGCGGAAGGTGGCTTCGCGATCGGTTTGGCCGGATTTAATGACGAGGATGACGCCGTCGAGCTGTGAGCTGAGCACGGCGGCATCGGTGACGGCGATGATCGGCGGACTGTCGAAGAGAACGATGTCGAATTTTTGTTTCATCTCATCGAGCGTCGCTTTCATCGCCGAGGAGCCGAGCAATTCCGAGGGATTCGGCGGCAGCGTGCCGCACGGCATGACGAACAAATTTTCGATCTCCGTTGTCTGCGCCGCTTCTTCAATTGTGGCGCGGCCCACGAGAACATTCGAAAGCCCGACGCGACGATCAATATTGAAAATGGAATGCAAAATCGGGCGGCGCAAATCCGAATCGATCAACAAAACCTTGCTGCCCATTTGCGCCATGGTGATCGCGAGGTTGGCCACCGAAGTGGATTTGCCTTCGCCCGGGCCGGGGCTGGTGACGAGCAAGGCCTTCTGCTCGCGATCGAGCTTGGTGTATTGAATATTGGTGCGGAACGTGCGATAGGCCTCGGAGATCGGCGACTTCGGCGCAAAGTGGGTGATGAGACGCGAAACCATTCGCCGCACTTCCGGCGCGTCCAAACTGCCGTTTTTGCCGTTCATGCCCGCCGGCAAAAACTTCATTCGCTTCAGCGCTTCATCTTCTTTGATCATCGGAATCGAGCCTAACACCGTCAAGCCGATCTTCTCGATATCTTCAATCGTGCGCACGGTATTGTTCATGTATTCAAATAAAAACGTCAAGCCGACGCCGAGGCCGAGGCCGACAATAAGCCCGAGCAGGAGATTGAGTTTTTTGCGCGGACGAACCGGCTCCTGCGGCGGCCGGGCCGGATCGATGAGGCGCACCTGGCCGAGCTGCCCGACTTCGGTGATGCGGGACTCCTGATATTTTTCCTGCATCATCAGATAGATTTTCTCATCCGCTTGCGCCGCGCGCAGCAAGCGGGCGAGCCGCAGACTTTTATCCGGCAACCCTTCCAATTGTTTGTCGTAATCGCGAACGATGCGCTTGAGCGCCTCGACTTTCGGCTGTAGCGCCTGCAAATTGGCTTCGATCTCGATCTTGCGCACCGACAAATTTTCGCTCAGCGCCAACGGATTCAGTATCTCGACACTGGCCAATTTGGCGATTTCTTCTCGAAGCTGCTTTTTTCCCAAACCGATCTGTTCATCGACCTTGCGCACTTGTGGATCGTCTTCACGATAAACGCCGCCGTTCATCAAGGTTGAAATTATGCTGACTTTTCTGCCTTCAAGCTCGGCGAGTTGTCTTTTGAGTCCTTCGATATACGGGGCCGTCGCAATATTATCGAGGTCAAAATTCTTTTTGCTGCGGTCGAGCTGCTCGTTGACGTACTTAAGCCGTTCCTGATTGGAATTGTATTCGGTGAGCGCTTCGTTGTAGAAGCCCTCAAATTCGGCCATTTTTTTAATAAGTCCCTCCGTTTCATCCGACAGGGCAACCACTCTCTCGCCTTCTTTGAAATTTTTCAGCGCCTCTTCGGATTCCGTCAAGCGCTGCTTCACGATTGTCAATTGCTCATCGAGAAAATTTTTCACCTGGCGCACTTCTTCCTGGCTCTCAAGCCGATTTTTTTCGCTGTAAGCCTGTGCCAGGGTGTTGGTGATGAAAGCCGCCTCCTCCGCGGTCGGGCCGGTGACGCGGATTTCAATCATGTCAGTGTCGCGAATCGGCGTGATGACCAATCGGTCGCGCAGCTCGATGATCATGTCCTCGATGGTGTATTCATCCGAATCATCCCCGTTAAAACTCAAAAGATCGCTGATCCACCGTCCGGCATCGGCAAACAAGCCGCTCGCGTGTTGATCGGGAGGTTTGAGGAGGCTCAGTTTGTCGGCGTAGGCGGAGGCCTGCAGGCGCTTGATCACGATTTCCGCCAGCGTCCGGCTTCGCAAAATTTCCACCTGGTTGTTCACCATGGTTTCTTTTTTCATGAAGCTGCTGATGTCGAAAAGCGACTGCTGCATGCCGCCCTTGTCTTCGATCATCAATTTGGCGGCGGCTTCGTACTCCGGCGTCGCGGTAAACGTTATGTAGACGGTAAGCCCCATCACCAGCAGAAACGCCGTCATGATCACCCAGCGGCCGCGATAAAAAATGCGCAGATAATCGTTAAATGAAACTTGTCGTTCGTGCAACTCTTCCATGGGATGCTCTCTCAAAATATTCACTCCAAAATTCCTATCGGCGGTCGGCCACGTTGACCCAGAAATAAATCTGGGCGATCACCGCAAACTTCGAGGCAAAATCCAGCGCCTTGCCGACAAAATGGAACGTGCTGCCGGGCACGACGATGGTATCTCCGGGACGCAGCTCCGGAATCAGCGCCTGTTGTCCGGTTTCGATATATTTTTTGATATCGACTTTGATGACTTGCTGCGCCGGAGAGGGGGATGTATTCAAATTCGCATTGCGGTCCCGGCTGGCCAGCAACATTTCGTTTTGATTAAACCGTTTGTTGCTGCTTGGCGAAGACGGGTTAGAGTCAACGGCGCGAATGATTTTGACCTTTTTGATTTTTGCCTGCTCCAATGGCCCGCCGGCAAATGAAATAAGCGAAATGAGATCAGTGTTTTTGGGGACCATGTATTGTCCCGGTTTGCGGACGAATCCCCAGATGTTCACCCTGATGAGCAATTCATCCTGAGCGCCGAGAATATACTGCGCGCCGCGGTTGTTGTCGCGCTGATCCTCTTCGTCTTGTGCGGCAGAAAAAGATGGAATGAGGAGGAAGAAAACGGTTGCCAGGAGCAGAGAGACTGCTCCCTTGTCCCGAATTTTCCTTGAAGATTTCATCAAGGAAAAACCGGGTTTGCCGAAGTATCGCATAGCTTTACACCCATAGGTTGAAGTTCATATTCGCCTGCGGCCGTCCTGGTTCAGGCGAATGCCGGCATCAGACGCGCTCCGCGCTGCATGACGCCGGTGGACTTGGTTAATCGAACTGAATTTTTCAAGCAAGAACGAAACGCAATTACATTTTCGTTTGTGGCCGTTCCAAAAATCCACTTCCTGCTTTTTTGCATTATATTAACCACCAGTCTATATATCGGCAAGAGGCGCGGGTTGTCGAAAAAGGTTGCTGAAATTTAACAGCAGGCAGGGGCTTGCGATGGGAGGATAAATTCAACTTTTAAAAACCACTTTTATATACCCGCAAAGAAAACGGCCAGCGGAATTCTTGGGAAAATTTTTCCGCTGGCCGTTTATGTTCGAAAGCAAAGCGTCTCGCCCTCAGAAAAGAAATCTCACAGAAATGGTTTTTTAATTCTGTGGATTTCAAATTCAGTGGGCAACGATTCTTGTCTGCTTGGCTACACCTATAAGTTTTCTGCTCTTCCGGATTATGGTAAAATATTGAAGAAATTCATCGCATATCGACGATTTCCACATCCTCAGGAATTTTGAGAGAAAACAGCCCATCGGCGAGCGGCAGATTGCGTTGGGCGTTTTTCAACAGATACACCGTTTTGTTGTCATTAATATCGACCTGCTCGATGCGCAGCGCCAGCCAGGTCGATTTGTCAATCCAGGCGGTCACCGAGTGCACAAAAGCATTTTCATCACGTGGCATCAGCGCGATGACATAACAATCAACGGCGCCGACTTTTTCGCTGCGCAGCAAGCGCGGCTTGAAATCGCGCGTGTATTTGAGAATCAAATCACGCGGCAGCGGATTGTCTTTCGATTTCTCCAGGCGATCCACCAGGACTTGCTTCTTGTCCAGCGAGTACGTCCAAACCGTTTTGCCGTCGGTGATGATCATCTGATTGGGCGTTTCGACGCGATAACGGTCGCCTTTTTTTAAATACAGCGTGCCGTTGAGAACTTGCGTTTCTCCGGCCAGCGACCAAGTGTACTGCTGCTCGAAATCGCCTTTGAGAGATTCCATCTTCTCGTAAGTCTGGCGGATTTTGGCGACGATGTCGTCGGCTTTTTCCTGCGTGAAACCCAAAGACGCCGAAGCAAACAAAAAAAATAACGATAAAAAAATTTTTCTTTGCATTTTCTTTTCAAGAAAAGTGAATATTTGAAACGGATTTGATCAGTGATAACACTCAATTTCAGCGACAGCAGGGCTTTCAGAGCTCCACAACGAGCACAGAACTTAAAATTTTGCATCATTCAAAGTTAATGGCATCGGTCAACTCTCGCCATCCGCTATAAAACACTAGTTTTAGGCAATCGGTACATAACACTTGTGAGCGCATTAAATGAATGACAGTAGTTGGCTGGTAGAGTGGCCTTCTACACGATGATTTATTTACATCAGATCATTTCTTCGTTGTATTGTTGCCTTCTTGACTGTGCAAATCTAGCAAGCAATGATTTTTGAACTGGATTTGCAATCAGTTGTACTGCATTAGAAACTGTATGCCAACGTGCTTCTGCGTGGTCAGCATCTGGCTTGAGATCAGGCAGGGTATCTCCTTTACATCGAATCGAGTAGATAAAAACCTCCTTTTGTTCATTTGGGAAACTATTATCCGCGTAACTTCCTACTAATTGTTCAACAGATAACTGATTTACTGGAATACCTGATTCTTCAGAAACTTCGCGTAGAGCCGTTTTGTCGAGTATTTGGTCGTCGATTACTTTATGACCCTTTGGAAGAACCCAGTTGCCATCATGGCGGCGTAAAAGAAGTATACGATATTCTTCACCTAGTTCAAAATAAACAATTCCACCGGCAGACATCGTCAAATCAGTTGGAGTTGTCGGTTGGTTGCCGATCTTAGAATCATTGTGCCATATATCGTTAAAACGCCGACGAAACGCACTATAAAATGAACCTGGGACATTATCGAACCTAAACACAGCTAAATCTCTGGATTCAGTTCGTTGTTTGTCATCCGCATAATTTGATACAAAAGCAGTTTGATCTGTCATAATCATACGCCAGCAAGGCTCGCCCAAAAAGTAGCGTATACCGCTTTTAATATTGGGCAACCGACGTATCATTTTTCTAATGCCGATTTCAACCAACTGTTGAATTGTTCTTAATTCCTCTACAAATTCACCAACAGATTCTCTTCCTCTTCTTTCAGCAAGCCCACTTGTTAACCAGCGTGAGTCAGTGCTCATAAGCAAGATACGTAATTTTCTCAAATTGGAGTAGGATTCAAGTTCTGCTGTTGAAATAACTGAGTCATCTCTTCCTATATAACTCACACCGGCAATAGCTAGAATTTTTAGTTCTGCCGCCTCTTTGCAAGCAATCCTTATATCGTTCGTTGCGTCTTTGATACTAGCGTATGCTTGTCTACAAAATAAGTCAACATTGACCGTACCATGTAGGGTCGGCGAGAAAGTTTTTCTACCAGAATCACTAATAGCCTCTTCGATTTGACTTGTTGCAGCCCCAAGTGCAGCACGCCAATTACTACTTACTGGCGGTTCTGAATACATTAGAAGAGTTATCCCTGATAAATCTGTAGGCTTCTTTAACGTTAATCCCTTTGGAGCAAGCAGAAATACCCGATCACGCCCAAGCGCGCCCATAAAAAGCCCCGCCTCAAAGATTATATTGTCACGTGGCGATGTTTCTTCGGTGTTCCGACTCTTTGTTACATCATCGGGAGATAAAACAAACACTGCAAAATCGACAGAGTGCGCTCGATGAAGAAGATCTCCAAGGTAATCGTGCGATGGTTTGAATGTACCTTGTGTCCAGAGCTCAACATGCGCTACATTTGCAAGATTGATTTGGATGGCCTTAGCAATTTGCAGACTTTCGCTGGAGCAACCAACAAAAACAATAGGTGATTTCATTGATGCCTCCAATTAAACTAGGGTGATGATACCTGGTCGCCCAAAACAACAGAAATTACAATCTCAATCATTTTAATGATTCAACCCCATTTCTTCCAACTGCGCTTCATCCATCAACACTTCCCGCGCTTTGCTGCCGTCAAAACCGCCGACGACGCCGGCGGCTTCGAGTTGGTCGATCAAGCGCGCGGCGCGTGAATAGCCGATTTTCAGGCGGCGCTGCAACAGCGAGATCGAACCTTGCTGATGCCGAACAACCAGCTTCAGCGCCTCATCGAAAAGCTCGTCGCGCTGGCCGTCCAGCAAACCGCCGGCGCCGTCGGCGTCATCGCCTTCGGTGCGAATCGGCAGCAAATCTTTTTCGTAGCGCGGCTGTTTGCGAATATGCTCGATCACTTTTTCCGTCTCATCGGAGCTGATAAAAGCGCCGTGAATGCGAACCGGCTCCGGGCTGCCCGGCGGCAGGAAAAGCATGTCGCCGTTGCCGAGCAATTTCTCCGCGCCGTTCATGTCGAGAATCGTGCGTGAATCGATTTTCGAGGCGACTTGAAACGCCAGGCGCGCGGGAAAATTGGCTTTGATGACGCCGGTGATCACATCGACCGAGGGGCGCTGGGTCGCGACGATCAAATGAATGCCGACGGCGCGGGACATTTGCGTGAGCCGGGCAATCGGCTCTTCCACTTCTTTTGCGGCGGTCAGCATGAGATCGGCAAGCTCGTCAATCACAAGCACGGTATACGGCAACGGCTTAAGCGGCGACCCTCCCTCCTGCTCCGGTAATTTGCCTTCGCGCAAGCGGGTGTTGTACTCGTTGATATTGCGCACGCCGGCGCGCGCCAGCAGCGAATAACGATTTTCCATTTCCCATTCGAGACTGCGCAGCACCGCGAGCGAATTGGCCGCAGTGGTGACCACTTCCTCGTCGAGATCTTCGCGAAACGTCAGATGATGAAATCTCAGCTTGCGATACGTCGACAGCTCCAGCCGTTTCGGATCGACCAGCACGAAATCAACCTGGCTGGGATGCGCTTTGTACAACATGCTGGCGAGAATCGTATTCAAGCACACGCTCTTCCCCGAGCCGGTCGCGCCGGCGACGAGCAGATGCGGCATGCGATCCAACGAAGTCACATACGGGTGGCCGGAAATCGTCTCGCCGAGCGCAATCGTCAGCGGCGAGGCCGACTGGCGAAACGCTTCGGAATCAATCAGCTTACGCAAGTAAACAATCTGTGGTTCCGGATTGGGCAGCTCGATGCCGACCGCGGCTTTTCCGGGAATCGGCGCGACGATACGAATGCGTTTGGCGCGCATGGCGAGCGCGAGATCATCGGCGAGGGCGGTGATGCGGCTCACCTTGATGCCGGGCGCCGGCTCGTATTCGTAACGCGTAATCACCGGCCCGGGATTGATCTCGACGACGTTGCCCTGCACGTCAAATTCGTTCAACCGTTCTTCGAGCGTGTGCGCATGGTTGAGCAGATCTTCGCGCGTTTGCACCGAATCGATTTTTGTCGGAAACGTTAACAGATCGAGCGGCGGGAAAATATAATCTCCGGCCTCCGGCGGCGGTTCTTCTTTGGTTTTCTTGGGAACGGTGATGGCGGTCGAAGTCTCAGGAGTGGCCGGTCGAAAAGCGACAGGCTCAGTTGTTGGAACTGCTTCCGGCTGTGGTTCACGAGTTCTCTCCGAAGCTCGCCCGGGAATAACTGTGGATGGGCTTGCCGGCTTTTCACTCATTTCACGCAAACGCGCCAGCCGCTTCCAACGCGGCTCGGAAGTTTCTGCGGTTTCAACTTCATCTTCACCGGTGTCTTCTACTGGCACGCTGGCCACAACTTTGGCGGTTCGAGATTTATCGAGCGGCTGCGCTTGCCGCTCCGGCAATTTAGGCCGCCACGACACGATCACGGCGAATGTTTTCTCAAACCATTGCCGAAAATTTAACGCGCCGGAACGCACTTTTTCGTAAGCTTCGGCGAGGCTGATCTGCGAGAATGAAATGAAAATCACCACGAGGAAGGCCAGCAAAAGAATCGGACTGCCGATATCGCCAAGAGCTTTTTGGAGACTCACGGCAATAAATCCGCCGACCAAACCCGACCACGAGAAACCGATCTTTGATTCTTGCGGATTCAACGCGTGCGGCATGGCAAAAAGCGTCGCGAAATACAACGCGGCAATCAAACCATAAATGCTGACGCGCCGCAAGCGTTTTGTTTCCAAATTGCGAAACCGGTTCCATCCCCAGGCGATGAGCAAGAGCGGCACGACGATCGCGGGATATCCCAGAAGATATTTCACCAACACGTTGGCGATGTGAACGCCGGCGACGCCCATGGCGTTCTCAACGCGCTGCATGATCGCGCCCTGCGGCGCTTCCTCCGGATAAAAAAAATACGAAATCAAGCTCACAAGAATGAGCATGCCCAACGTCATCAAGAGGATGCCAAAAATTTCCTCCTGCTGCCGCGAGCTCACGCTTGTTTGCTTCTCCGACATAGTCTCCTCTCCTAAATGTATCTGATCAACTCTACTGCTCATCTTGCTTTGTCAATGAAAGCCACGATAGTCTTTCTTACTCTCAAACGGCTTCATTCAAGACGGAGCTTTCCTGATGGTCTGCTTTTTCGAACTCAGCAAGATTCACCAAACGGTTTTTATATCTTTCTTGAAATTTAATGTAGTATTCTACAATTCGTTTTGGATCGTGGTTAAATCTTGCAGAAATTAGAGACCGTGCGGCTCTAATTTGGTCAATGACAGGATCATCTTTCAACATTTTCTTCTTCTCCGAGCAATTCAAGCGGTGTCACCAATAAAGGAACATATAATCCAAGCAACGTATTGACTCGTCTAATATGATGAAATTTATTTGCATTTGCAAGGTGCTTGCAATTCCTCGTCAGCAAAAAATCGCATTTGTGATACGAGGCTAAAGCGAGATGAAGGGCATCGCCGACTGGATTATTCGGCATGACTTTGTGTTGAATGTAGGCTTGGACAATATCAGCAATTGCAGGCTCAACAGATAATAACGGCACGGAACTGATTAATTCGATGAGCTTTTCGCGCTTTTGTTCGGGATAATCTCCACTATTGAGTTCATCTAAGACAGCAGGGCTCGATACCAAAATATATTTATGCCTGTGACTATCCCACCATTCACGCGTCCATTTTTTGCGAACAACCACTTCAGCGTCTACCCTTTCTTCATGATAAAAGCTGGGAATGGAAGTCTCAATATAAACTTTTTGTTTCATACATCATTTCAAATTGTTTTGGACACAACTTTCCAAACTTTTTATTTTCTTTTTTAATATGGCAAAATTTGTCTACAATTGCAAGCGATTTGCGCTTTAATGCTGTGATTCAAGGCTTTTTATCATTTTGCAATAAAGCTCCACCGCGCGGTCAAGCTCAAGCTTGGCAACACGTTCGTGCGGGGTGTGGGCGTCGAGAATCGAGCCCGGCCCCAAAAGCAGCGGCTTGCCCCAATTCGTGAGCAGCGGGATATCGGTCGTAAAGGCCACCACCGTCGTTTCGAATCCCGGCAACGCTTCCAAAAACACCGGCTCGCATTCGAAGGTGTAATTCAATTCCGCGCGGCCCGCGATGGTTTGCTCAAACAAATTTTTGATGCTGGCAATGTCAGTGACAATTCTGAACAGCAATTCAGCTTTGGCGAAATCCGGAATGACGTTGGCTTGAATGCCGCCGGTTATCGTGCCGATATTGCAAGTGGCCGCGCCGAGCGCCTCGTGCGCCGGCAAAGCCATCGCGCGCACGTCGTGCAAAACGTCGAGCAACTTCAAAATCGCCGAGTCGCCTTGCTGCGGATAAGCCGAGTGCGCGGCGCGGCCTCGCGCCGCCACTTCCACGCGCAACGAGCCTTTGGAGCCGAGCGCCAATTTGTTTTCCGTCGGCTCACCGTTGATCAAAAACCGGCAGCGGTTCGGAATAGTGTTCGCGGCTCTAGCCCCGTCGCTGCCGCTTTCCTCGCCCACGACGAACAACAATCCGAAATTTTGCGCGCCGCCGGCGCGGAGTTTTTCCGCGGCCTTGATTTGCGCGGCGATGATGCCTTTGGTATCGCAAGCGCCGCGGCCGTAAATAAATTCGCCATCTTCGTGAAAAGGCATATACGGCTGAACCACGTCCGTATGCGTGGATAAAACCACAACCGGCTCTCCGACGCGAGCATAAATATTAGCCCGGCCGTTGTTGACTTCCTGCATTTTCACTTCAAAACCGGCGTTTTCAAGATAATCCTGCAGGAACTTGACGACGGCATGCTCACTGCCGGTTGGCGAGGGCAGTTCAATCAAAGCACGAGTTAGATCATACAAATTCATATTATTCCTGTAAAATGTTACGTCGTAGCGCCCTCAATCGTTCGTGCTCAAAAGATTAACACAACTGTACTGTCCCCACCGAACGGATGTTCAAAACTTGAACACATCTTTGCTTAAAAACACTTTCCATCACCGCCGTATAATGACTCACATATTGGTTCGGCAAAAAAGCCTGAATCGTTCCCGCAAAACCGCCGCCGTGCACGCGGCAAGCGCCTTCGCCAATCGACGTGAGGAAATTTTCCGTCAGCGCCAGCGCCAACGTCACGCTTTGCTCCGCGACATTTTGGGTGGTGAAGCAATTCTGCAGCCAGCAAAAGGATGAACTGCCGGAAGCATTCACTTCGCGGAGGAAAGCGGTAAAATCATTCTCTCGCAGCGCCGCAACTTGGCGATCGACTCGTTCGTTTTCGTCAAAAAAATGCAAGGCCCGCAGCACAGCGCGGTCGCCGACGGTCGCGCGGAGACGATGAATATTTTGCAAAACCTCTCCTCGTGTAATTTGCCGGCAGACTTGTCTGCCAAGTTGCGCCGCGACGGCCTTCATCTCGCGCGGCACGGCAGCGTATTCCTCGGTGAGATCGGCGTGATTGCCGCCGGTATTCACCACGAGCACGCTATAGTTTTGTTTGGCAAAATCAAATTCGATTTTTTCAACAAGCGGCTGTTGCGGATTCTCGAAGTCGATGGCGACGATGCCGCCGACGGCGCAGGCAATTTGATCCATCAAACCGCAAGGTTTGTTGAAATATACATTTTCCGCATATTGGCCGATGGTTGCAAGCGTTTCAGAACTGATCGCATTCTCATTATACAACGCATTGAGAATGGTTCCAATCAAAATTTCAATCGCAGCGGAAGAGCTAAGCCCGGAGCCGGGCATCACCTCGCTGGCGATGCACGCATAAAATCCGCCGACGCGAAACCCGAGTTGCTGAAAGCGCGCCGCGATGCCGCGAAGGAGCGCGGTGGTTGTCGAATGGCCCGAAGTCCGAGGTTCGAGGTCATTTAATTTGACAACAAAAGGTTGGGGGTATCCTGCGGAGTAAATCGTAATTCGATTCTCCGAAACCGGCGCGGCAACGGCAATGACGTCGAGATCGATGCTCGCCGCCAGCACTTTGCCGTGATTGTGATCGGTGTGATTGCCGCCGATCTCGGTGCGGCCCGGCGTGCTGAAGATTCGATGATCGAAAATCGAGAATCGACTCTGAAACTCTTGAGCGAGATGAGAGTAGCGAATCGCCTGCTTGCGTAAAGTCTCGTCATCAGTTCCATAGAGTTGGGATAATTGTTGCCGAAATCGTTGAGCGTCAATCATGCCAAAATAAAATTGATTTTCTTTTTCTCACTCCTTCGCTCCTGAAAGCCGGCGCAACATATTACGAATGTCACTGGCGCCTTTGATCGCGACGTAGATTGTCACGGTTGAATACCAAATCAGGCACGCTAGCGTCAGGAATCCCCAGAACCAATGATTTTGCAGCATATTGATGATGCCGTCGATCATGTTAACTCTCCTTATATTGATAAAGGGGGCGCGGACTTTCTTGTCCGCAATGCGTGCTGACTAGAAAGTCCGCACTCCCTTTTGGAATTGCGGTTTCAACAACGAGCCGATAATCATGGCCAACGCAACGATCACATAGACCGCCACACCGCACACCGTATCATTTTTTTTGAACCAGTCAGTGTAGGGGCCGATTTTCTGCAGCGTCAGCGTCGCGATCGGAAGCAGCGCGCCGAAGACGATTGCGGCGCCGGCGCCCCAACTGTTGGCGCGTTTCCAATAGCAACAGGCGATCAACAGCACCGACATGCTGGAAAGATAAATCGTGCCGGTGATGCCGAGATACGTCCACAGATCGCCTTCGAGTTTGTACCACAGGCCGTAAATAAGCAGGAACACACCGATGACGGCGATGATGGCGCGATTCCATAAGAGGCCTTTTTTCTCCGGCCATTTGCTTTTGCGGAAGGGCGCCATGATGTCGTTATAGATGACGCTGCCCCAAGTGAGCATGTAGGAAGAATCCGTGCTCATGTCGGCAGCAAGCATGGCGGCAACGAGAAGACCCATCAACCCGGCGGGAACAATCAAGCCGAGCATTTTCGGCATGGCCAGCAACGAATTGCCGTCGATTTGATCTGGCGTAAGCACGGCTAAAGCCGCAATGCCCCAGATGCCGGGAATCAGAAAACGCGCCACAAAAAAGAACGAGGTGCCGGTGTAGACTTTGCGCCCGGTTGCCGTATCCTTGGCGGCCAGCACACGCGAAATTTGCGTTTGCCAGGTGAGCACCGCGGCGGTATTCAATAACGCGTTGAAAATGACATACGACCAGCCCATGGTTTTATTTTTGAGCGGATTGAAGCCGCCTTCGCCGTGATGCGTCTGCACGGTGTTGACCAGCGTGCTCCATCCGACTTGATCGAGAATCAAGAACGTGACGACGATCATGCCGGTACTCATCATGATAAACTGAAGATAATCGGTGACGAGCACGGAGAGCATGCCGCCGAGAATGGTATAAACAGCCACGCCGATCAAAAGCAACGTCATCATCTCTTCGAGATAATCCGGATTCATGCCGCTGATATTGACGAGAAAATCGCCGCCGGTGCGCAGGAACACGCCCATATTCAAAAGTCCGCCGAGCACGATCACCACGCCGGAGGCCCAGCGGATGCGCGGGCCGAATTTTTTCTCGAAAAGCTCGGGGATCGTGATGACGCCGGAATCGCGCAGCGGTTTGACGCAGAAACCGGTGTAGCCGACGAGAAACATCGCCAAAAACGTCAGCACACCTGGAATGGCGCCGGCAAAGCCCTTGTCAAAACCATTCTGCGCCGTGTACATGCAGGTGACGATGCCGAACTCGGTCGCTGCCAGTGAGGCGATGCCGAGATAAAGATTCATTTCTCTGCCGGCAACGAGAAAATCTTCCACCTTGCCGACATATTTGCGAACCATCACCCCGGCGACCATCGTCACCAGCAAGTAAAGGCCGACGATGCTGCCGTCAACAAACGTGAAATTGTTCATCCTTCCTCCTTGTTCAAATCAAATCGTGAAATTAAACTGCGGGGCCTCGGATTTTGGACTTTAGTACCTCGGACTTTTCTCAATACTGCTCATCCAACGCAAACGTATTTTTTCGATACATCCATTTGCCGCACGTGAAATCGGGAAACTCCACCGTCTCGCCGCCGAGTTGAATCGAGGTCTCGGACAACGGCGTGATCGCGCTCCACGCCACCGCGTCGTAAACGTCCAGCGGCGTGTTGACTTTGCGTTTGATGGATTCGATGAACGCATGCAAAACAAAAAAATCCATGCCGCCGTGTCCCGCGCCTTTGGCGTCGTTGCCGAAACGTTTCCAGAGCGGATGATCGTATTGCTCGAGATAAGGCTTGGCCTCTTCCCAGCGATGCGGCTCTTTGCTCACGCCTTCGATATACAAAGATTTATTGACGTCCATCCACAAGCCTCTCGTGCCTTGCACGCGAAAACCCAACGAATACGGCCGGGGCAAGCTGGTGTCGTGCTGCAGCAGAATCGTTTCATCATTATTCGTTTTAATCATCGTCGTAACCACGTCGCCGAGCTTGAATTTGATTTTGGCATTCGGATGATTCTCGCCGCCATGTTTCACGATGTGCTCGTGCAAGCCGCGCGTTTTGGAAGCATACGAAACCAGCGAGACAAAACGATTGCCGCGATTGATATCGATCATCATCGCCGCCGGCCCGATGCCGTGCGTCGGATAAAGATCGCCGTTGCGCGTGATCGAGTGCTGCGTGCGCCACTGCGCTTCGGAAAAACCTTTTTCGCCAAACTCCACGCCGCCGCCGTAAGGCTGCTTGCCGTTGTTGAATTTCACCTCGCGCAAATCGTGCTGGTAGCCGGCCTGCAAATGCACCATCTCGCCGAACAAGCCCTGCCGCACCATATTGAGAATCGCCATCACGTCGCGGCGATAACAAACATTTTCGAGCATCATCAACGGCATGCCGGTTCGTTCGGAAGTATTCACCAAATCCCAGCATTCTTCCACGGTTGAACCGGCGATGACTTCGCAGCCGACGTATTTCTTCGCATTCATCGCGTCGAGGCTCATCACCGAATGCCATTCCCACGGCGTTGAGATAATCACGCCGTCAATCTCTTTCATGTCCAGCAATTTTCTGTAGTCATACGGCCCTTCTTTAATCACTCGCGGGATGGGCTTGCCGGATTTTTTGATGATCTCCAAACTGGCGTCGATCATCACTTGCTGAATGTCACAAATGGCGACGACTTCGACATCATCGCGGCGCAGCGCCAGATCGAGATGATCCTGCCCGCGCAAGCCGACGCCGATGAAGCCGAGCCGGACTTTCGGCGTTTTGGTCTCGGCAAAAACGACGCGCGAAGGCAAAATGGAGATTCCCGCGCCGGCAATGGCAGCGGTTTTGAGAAAATCGCGACGGGAGGTGTTCATGAGATTTTCCTTTGTTTAAAAATTCTGATACTCTTTTTGCAAAAATTCTTTAACCGGCAAAATATCCGATTGCAGCGTCAAATCCGGCACGTGTTCCGAGCGCGGAATCGTAAACACGGCGCAAGGATTCTCGTCAACCAGCATTTTGACGGCGGCAGGCAATTCTTTTTCCTGCCGCAGCGGGTGCAGCGGCACGTTTTCGAGGCAAGGCAAAATTTGATTGTACGACAAGCAAAAAATATTCATGCTCACACCGACCCGGCCATTCGTATCGGCGGCGTCCGCCATTTCTTCCGGCGACGGCTTCTCAAGAATTTCCTGCAAAAAGCCCTCGGCGTCTTTTTTGATCGCGGCAAAAGCTAAAATGCGTTCCGGCGCGAACTGCAGGCCGGCGCGATCATAATCAATCAGGGCGTTGTCGTGCGCATCTTCGCGCAGCAAGCGCAGCGCTGCACGCGAGTACAAATTGTCGCTGTTGCAAACTGTGAACGATTCTCCTTGCCACGCCGGCGTGGCTTTGAGCGCATGCCAGAGAGCGTCGGCAGTGCCGAGCGGTTTTTGCCGGCCAACCGGAATCGGTTGAACGGCGTATTTAATCTGCAAGCTTCGAAACTGTGCCGTGCCTTTGCCATCCTTATAATACTCGCGAATCGAATCATCCTTTTCTCCGATAACAATGACGACTTGATGATAACCTGCTCGCGCAATATTATAGAGCAGATAATCGAGAAACGGCCGGGAATTATCGCCGACACCGATCATTGATTTGGCTTTTTGCTCGGCGTCTCGGCGCAAAAGAGGATCAAGCACGGCGGAATTCGCCGCCGCTTTTTTCATGCGCGAAGAAATACCGCCGGCGAGGATGACGATGTTCGGATGCATGCTTTCAAATCAAGATGAAAAACATATTCCCAACTGATAGAAACAACACAACGGGTGATTTTTTTGTTGCAGTCTACGACCGTAGGTTCTCTTTACGTTGCGATTGATAGTCATAGCAAAATCATAAACCGATTTCGACAGCTTCGTTGCGGGTGCCCTGATCGGCCTGCACGATATGCGCTTTGCCGCCGGCTCGTTCAATGGCGTGCGCCACGGCTTCAGGATTTTCCGGCGCATAAACAAACATGCAGCCGCCGCCGCCGGAGCCGTTGATTTTGCCGCCGTACGCGCCGGCGCGAAAGGCGGCCTCGATCATGCGATCAATTTTCGGCGTCGAAATTTTTAAATGCTCGCGCAAAACGGCCTGGCAGTCATTCAACAACGTTCCCAGTTGGTGATGATCGAAATTTCGTTGCCGGAATAGAGTTAGCGCTTCCGCGGTAATGTCACGATTGCGCAAAGTGCCCCAGAGCAAAGAACGTTGTTCGGCGTCGAGATCGCCGGTGTAACGGTCAAGATCATTCAGGGCGACGGTGTGAAGAGAAAATTCCGGATGACGCGCGGCGATTTTTTGCGTCATGTTGAGCACGCCGTTTTTGACGCGGTTTAAAATGCCTTTGGTGTCTTTCGGTTCGTTTGAATCGCCCAACACGATGGATTGCAAAGGCGGATTGAGTTTTTCAATCCGCAGCACCGGATGAAAACGCAAAAAGGTGACGCCGCCGCAGGCCGTCGAATAATGATCCATCATACCGCCCGGCTCCTGAAATTCGAGCACTTCGGCGGCGTGAGCGTAACGCGCGCATTCCTCCGGCGGCAAAATGCGGGGGTGGTCGCTCATTTGCGCCAGAAAATTCACCCAGGTGACGACCAAGGCCGTCGAGCTTGAGGTTCCCGAATTGATGGGGATTTCACCGCGCACCACGACATCAAAGCCGGTTGAGAAACTAAATCCGTTGCGCCGCAAAACATTGACGGCGCTGCGGAAATAATCGCGCTCTTCTCGATACCTCAGCGTTCCGGTGAGTGAAAAAGAAATTTTGGAATGAATATCCGGCAAGGCGAGATGAACCTGCGCATCACGGCGCCGCGTTCCTGCAATCGAAATGCGCCGGGAGATGGCGCAGGGAATGACCGGAAGATGCAAATAATCCTGGTGTTCGCCGAAAAGACACACGCGCCCCGGGGTTGACACGCGCAAGGTTTCGGTTGAATGGCTCATTATTATGATTTAATCTTGACCATCGACGCAATCCGTTGTTTGTGTCAATTTACAGATTTCAGCATGATTGTCAATAATTTTGTTGAAAAATTACGGCGGCCCGGTTTGCGCGTCTACGATTTTCCCCTGCCGCATCACGAAGACGCGATGGCAAATTTGACGCACCAGATCCAGATCATGCGAGATGAAAAAATACGTCAAATTGAATTGCTTTTGCAGCGCGACGAATAAATCCAGCAGCCGGCTTTTGGCAAGAACGTCGAGAGAGGAAAAAGGCTCGTCGGCGGCGAGAAATTTCGGCTGCAAGGCCAGCGCCCGGGCGATGACGACGCGGTGGCGCTGGCCGCAGCTTAGCTCGCCCGGCAGCGCGGAAAAATAATGCTCGCTCAAACCGACCTGGCGCAGCAGCTCGCCGGCGCGGTGATGCGCCATTTTTTTTTCCAGCAAGCGATGGGCGATCAAAGGCTCGGCGATCACCCGGCCAACCGACAGCCGGGGATTGAGAGCGGCGTCCGCGTCTTGAAAAATGAATTGCGCCTGCCGGCGAAAACGCTGCAAATCCTTCTTCGGCATGGTCCAAATTTCCTCGTCTTGAAAACGAACGCCTCCCGCCGACGGCTTGGTGATTCTGAACAGACATTGCGCCAGCGTGGTTTTGCCGCTGCCGGATTCCCCCACCAGCGCCACGGTTTCGCCTGAAAAAATTTCCAGATCGACGCCGTCCACCGCGCGCACCGGTTCTTTTGATTTAGTAAAAAAGCCGTTGCGGCGAGGGTAGTGTTTTTTGAGATGAGAGATGTCGATGAGGGGCTGCAACATGTTGTTGTCGAGAATTTTAAAATTATAAATACTGGTGTAAAGAAGCGATCAGTTCCGGCTCGGCCTTTTGCGCTTGAAAAATACCTTGCGAAAAACCTGGCTACTGCATATATTAGATGTACAAACACAGGCAGTTTCGTGCTCGGTGCTAATCGTAGACCCGTCATGATTGATCCAGGTCTTTATCGACTCAAGCAGGTAGACTATTCGCAGCAAGGCGAAACTATTCATGTGATCATTGACGGAATTACCAAACCACAAACGATCATCTATTCTGCAACCGACTATTTGGGTGAAAAATATCATTTCACAGAGGAAAGTTGGCGATACATCAAAGATTCTCGCGAGGAACGGTTGGAGCAACGGTTCGTTCTTAATCATCTCGATAGAATTCCTACTATTCTCAAAGAGCCGATTATTGTCGGAAAAAGCGGCGATAATGCCCAACATCACCTCTATTTCAGACCGATGGCTATCGCGGAGAGCCATTACAAAAAACTGTTGTTTGTTGTTGTTCTACGAAAATCCGTTCACAATTTAGTTTGGAACTTTTATTATGTGAAAAATGATAAGATTCCCGAAACAACCCAAGTGTTCTTTAAAACCAAAGAAGCAAAGAAATATTTAAGGTGATGCCATGACTTATGAACTCAGGGTCGTTTACGACGATCATGATACGCTCGAAATTTGGATACCTCAATTTGAGTCTGAGTTCCCTACGCCGGGCGAAGAGGGACTTTATAGTTATTTTTTTTGTGCCAGAAAAAAAGGCGCTAAACGCGCTTTTGACAGCCTGCTGATCGACTCATTTTCCAAAGCTTATCCCAACGCCTTCCAGCATGTCCAACGCAAAGAGCCGCCGGTTGAAAAAGAGAATTACGATGCGCCAGACCTTAATCTTTATCAGGTTTCGCTCAGCCGCATTTTGGAAGAAGTTTATCAAAAGTTCGCTCGCTGCAAACGCTACATGCGTGTAACGGAAGCGACGTTGGCCTCCGAGTAATCAAAAACGCTGTTAAACCGCTGTGCCGCCGCCAGTAAGCGGCGCGTTTGCGGGTGTTGCGGTTCCGCCAAAATCTCCGCCGTCGTTCCCGCCTCGACAATTCTTCCACGATCCATAATCGCCAGACGATCCGCAAACGATGCGGCCAAAGTCAGATCGTGGCTGATGAAAAGCATACTCAATCCCATCGCCTCTTTTTGACGCAACAAACAATCCAGCACTTCCCGTTGCGTGTGAACGTCGAGCGCGGTTGTCGGCTCATCGGCGATGATCAGCTTTGGCCGGCAGGCCATGGCCATCGCGATCATGATGCGCTGGCGCATGCCGGCGCTCAGCTCGTGCGGATACGCTTGAAAACAGCGCTCGGCCTCGAAGAGATTGACGGATTCAAAAAGCTGCAACGTTCTTTGTTTGGTGGCTGCGGCATTGAGGCCGAGATGGAGACAAAGCGCCTCGGCCACCTGGCTGCCAACGCGGCGCAGCGGATTGAGCGCCGAAGCCGACTCTTGAAAGATAAGGGCGATTTCTTTCCAGCGGATTTGGCGCAGACGTTTTTCCGCGGCGGCGAGCAGATTTTCGCCGCGATAGAAAATTTTGCCGCGGGTGATTTGGCCGGGCAGCTCGATCAAGCGCAAAATCGCCAGGGCGAGGGTCGATTTGCCGCAGCCGGATTCGCCGATCAAAGCCAGCGTTTCCCCGGGAAAAATTTCCAGATTGAACTCACGCACAACGCTGTTGGCCGCGGGCGAATCCGCATGAAAGCAGACGTCGAGGTTTTCGATCTTCAGCAATTCACGCTGGCTCATTGGGCAATCGGTGATTTAAAATCTCGCAAGAAAAAGAGAACCTACGGTCGTAGACTGCAACGAAAAGGGAACCGCAACAAAAAGTGTTTTTTAAAGTTTTTCCTTTGCCATTTTCTTTTCGGCGCAAGTTTGATTTTTTTCTACGAAATTGCCCGGCGCAAGCCTTCGCCCATCCAGTTCAGGCCCATCGCCGTGAGGGTGAGCGCGGCGCCGGGGAAGGTGACGATCCACCAGGCGCTGGACAGCACGTCGCGGCCGTCGCGGATGATGCTGCCCCAGCTTACGTTCGGCGGCTGCACGCCGAGTCCGATAAAGCTCAGGCTCGATTCGATGAGAATCACATCGGCGAGGCGCAACGCGGCAAAGGCCAGCACCGGCGCCAGCGCGTTGGGCAAGAGATGCCGGAAAATAATCCGGCGGCGGCGAAAGCCCAACACTTGCGCGGCTTTGATGAAGTCGCGTTCTTTCAGCGACATCACTTCGGCGCGGACCAGACGCGCCACGTCCATCCACGAAGTCAAGCTCATGATCAAAATCAAAATGCCCCAATTCGCGCCGAGCAGCGCCACGCAGGTGACCAGCAAATAAATGAGCGGAAAAGCCAGCAGCAGATCGACGCCGCGCATGATGAGCGCGTCGAGATTGCCGCCGGCATATCCGGCGATGGCCCCGAACAGCATGCCGATCAACAGGGCGATGGCGGTGACGGTGAAGCCGAGGCCGAGCGAGAGGCGCGAGCCGAGCAGCAGCCGGCTTAAAACGTCGCGGCCAAATTGATCCGTCCCCAGGAGATGATTCCAGCTTGGCGATTGATAGCGCAGCTCGTACACTTGCGCGAAAGGATCATGCGGCGCCAACCTCGGCGCGAAAACTCCGATGATCATCCAGCTCGCCGCTAAAATCAACCCAAGCCCAGCCAGTTTTTGACGCGTGAAGCGCTGCCAGATTTTCGACATGAATCCGGGCTAATTTTTACTCTTACTCTTACTCTTACTCTTACTCCTACTCTTACTCTTTTTTCAAAAAAATTAAAAGCGAGTAAGAGTACGAGTAGGAGTAAGAGTTTTCGAGAATTTACATTAGAAGATAGAGTGCATCTGCAAATAAGTTACCCCCGATGGAGATGATTGCGGAAAGGCTACACCTATGGCAGGCTGAATTGAAAACAAAAACAGGGACAAACCTGATTGTTAAGTCTGTCCCTGTTCTCAAGGGTTGGTAAGCAATTTTGTCCACCTGCGATCATCACTCGCCGGCAAGCGCCGTGCTGATCTTGCCGTTAGCATCGACCGTGAGCGTGACGGTCAAGATCACGCCGGCCTTCGTTTTCCCATCGATCTTTAATTCAGCCGCCGTTGGAGCGCCGTTGAGCGTAAAAGTGCCGTTGTCATTTGCAGTCGGCCAATCAATTTTGTCAAGCGTGAAGCCGGTGAATTTGCCGCCGCCGCCGCTCATGAAAATGGGCTTTGCGCACCAGCTTTCGGCTAATGAAGCAATCGTCATCAGATCATGCGCGACAGCATCCTGATTTGCTTGTTTGATGCTGTTGCCGAACAGACCCAAGCCGCCGATCACGATGAAACTGACGATGATCACTCCGGCGACGAGCAATAAGAGTTGTTGTTGGCCCATTTTATTTCTCCGACCAGGAATAAACCTTGATTTTTGGCACAAGAGGAAAGTACGGAGGACCAGCTTGCAGAAATCGTTTGTCATAGAGCGACTTGGCGCGATAGCCATGAACGACCGTCGTCACGCCGTTGACAAGCGAAAACACGCCTCTGGTTCCGCGGTTAACTTGTATAATGCTGCCCAACGTTGTTAGGGTGCCGCGCGGCGAGCCCACGTTGTAATTTTGCACATAGAACTTTGAATTCAACGCCATGATGGCGCCATGAATCTCAACGTTCGAGCGGTTGGCGGCGTTGTCGGCAACGATCACATCTTTTTTCGCCACCAAGCCCAACATGTCGTTCGAATGAGGATATTGGCGAGGCGACTGCGCGTAGACAATATCATCTTCGATGTAAAGATCGCGCCCGCTGTAGATGGTCACCTGGCCATTCAGCGTTCCTTTGACGTGAACGTCGGCGCCGGTGGTCGTCATGATGGTGCCATTGAAACTGGAGAGCAGTTTCGTGCCGCCGCTGTACGTGTTGTCATAACCATAGTTATAAGAGCCGTCAGCATTGAAGCGCAGCCAGACTGAGCTGGAATAAACATCGCCGCCGCTAATCGCCGCTGCTTCCAATTCATCAGCGTTGAGAGGAAGCTGAATAGCGCCGGAGCCGAACTCCGTCCCACCGAGAAACTGCGGATTTGTCGCCCCGCTTGTGCCATAAGTTGTGGCCACACTGGAGACTTTGCCATAAAACACCGGCGTTCCGGAGAAATTGAATCGCGTGTTGGTGTGCACGGGCCCATAAAGCGTGTCGCCGGTCACGTAGTAATTGGTGGACGGCCAATTATCGGTAAATTGGGCATAGTACGAAAACGGCGGCCGGCCCAAAACAGTTTCAACCCTGGCCGTTTTTCCGGCAAATTTGCCGATAGCGGTTACTTTGACGCGCGAGATGGTTAGAGTCGTATCGAAATCTATTTGCTGCACGTTGACCGTCACTTTGCCGCCGTTGAGGCTGATGTCGTTAAAGCCGGATTGCCACGAGTAATCGCAAAACAATTTGGCGATCGCCATGTTGGCGCCGCTGCTCGCGAGGTTTCTCGCGATCAGGGCGTTGTAATGATCGACTGCCGTTTCATTCAACGTCAGACTGCGTTCGTTCAAGCCGGTTATCGTCTTTCCGGCCACAAAGGTAATCCCGAAGACGACGATTAGCATGGCTTTGCCCATGATTGGCCTATTTTGTTCAGTGTTAATGATGCCGCTGTGAATTTCCAGCACAACCACAACACCACAAAAAGCAACAACCATGCCCGAAAAAAATCGATAGTCGTATGATTTGGCAAAACAGTTGGTTAGTTCCACGATGTTTGACTCGCCTGAAAAGGCTTCGATAAAAGTTTTAATTAAACCGCCATATCCCGTTACACGAAAAATGATTCACATGAAACGTTTTATTCCAGTAGAGGTTTTGAAAAGACGCGCGCCAATTGCCCCAGTGATGAAAGTCGAAGAGAAAAATATTGAACAGATGGTGGCAGGGAAGATCATCGCGAAAAAATTATTTTCAGGTTTTCCCCAATTCGATTTTAATCTAAAAACGGCGGGATCGAAAAGAGCATGCGCTGGGATGGGAAGTGAGGGCAAACAGATAAAGCGCGGAGAGCAATAAATATTTTCTAAAAGCTTTTCTCCGTGACGCTCCGTGAACTCCGTTACTCCGCGTTTTAAAAAAGCCTGATGAAATGCCGACCGGTCACTGACGCCTAAATTTCAAATTTCTCTGGCTTCAGCGACCGGCCTGTGATGAGTTAAAAGCAAATTTCCGCGAAGGCGAAAGTGCGCAGCGATTTTCAAATGCGGACGTAGAGTTTACAATCTCAACGCCTCGTGAAATACTTTAAATTCCGACTCCATTGCCGTTCTTAGCAACCCACACCAGCTCGGAAGCAAATTGAATTTCACACAGCCGGATGAAAACCGCTGCTCTCATCGCCACACGCTCAGTCCACGCCGGTCAGCGCCGTGCTGATTTTGCCGTTGGCGTCGACCGTCAGCGTGACGGTGATGGTCGTGCCGGCCTTGGTCTTGCCATCGACCTTCAGTTCATTTGCCGTCGGCGTGCCGTTCACCGTAAAAGTGCCGTTGTCGTTCGTCGCCGGCCAATCGATTTTGGTGAGCGTGAAACCAGTGAATTTGCCGCCGCCGCCGCCCATGAGAGCCGGCTTCATACACCAGCTTTGCGAAACCGAAGCCACCGTCATCAAATCCTGAATAACGGCGTCCTTGTTGGCCTGCGTGGTGCTGCCGCCAAAAAGATTCAACCCGCCGACGACCGCGAGAGCGACAATGATGGCTCCCGCCACCAGCAATAAAAGTTGTTGTTGACCCATGGTGTTCTCCTTGTTTAGGTTTAGGGTTCAGGGTAAAATTGATTATAAAATCTAGTACTCTTTCCAACTCACCATCTTCAGCGCGCGATTGGGAGGGTTGTCGCCGATAGCCCATTCGATGGCGCGCCGCATGATGGTCAAACCGTTTTGGTTGATGGTGTTGAAATTGATGCTGTGATTTCCCCACGGCAGGCGAACCCGCCGCGCCGGCGCCGGCCCGAAAATGAGCAAATGCCCAGCCTCGACAACCATTAACGCGGGCTTTCCCGATTGCGAAGGTTTTTCTGCCAAGGACAATCCGCCGGGCGCGAAGACGCCATCGGCGCGGTGCAGATTCCAGGTCTCATTCGTGATTCTCAGAGTGCCGAGAGAAAATCCGGCAGTAATCGGATGCGTGTTGTTGATGATGTTGATATCCAAGCCCGTCCAGGTTCGAAAGCTCGTAGAAAAACCGATTTGGTGATCGCTCAGATCCTTGTCTTCATTCACCAGGCCGATTGGCTCCAATTTCAGCTTTTCATCAACATTGCCGTGATCGACTTCTTCGGAGATATAAACCACCTGATTCGCGCTGACCGCGGCGTCGATCTGCGGCTGCGGCGCTTGATCATCGATCACATTGACGATATATCCCCACGATTCGATCTGCGCTTTTTGGGCGGCATCCTGACCGGTGAGCGGGTTGGTGTTTTGGACAACCAGCAGCACTCGCAAAGCCGCGGGCTTGAGCATGATTTGAACGCTTTTTTGCGCGCTCTCATACACGCCGGTCGAGATGATTTTCACCGCAGTATCCAAATCCGTCACCGTGACGTTGTACTGGCCGCCGTCAAAATTCGTGCTGCCCAAACCGGCAGTCCAAGTCGGATCACGAAAAAGCCTGGATAGCGCAATGTTGGCGCCGGCGCCGACAATATTTCCCGCCACGAGCCTTTTATACTGCTTGGCGGCGCTTTCGCCTATCGGCAGGCCGCGCTTGTTCAAGCCGGTTAATGTTTTTCCGGCCACAAAAGTAATTCCCAGCATGACGATTAATATTGCCTTGCCCATGTTTCACCTCACACAGTCTTGACAAATCTAAGAGCGGAGCAAGTTGGGCGGCGTTATTTTTTTCCGCCAGAAAAAGTGTGCATATTGTCCGTCATAAGGAAGCGTGCTTTCCATTTCCAGCGTCATCTCGATGGTTTTGATTTTGGCCACATTGTTGGTTTGACTGCCGTTGGCATCGAAATACTTGAGCCGAAAATCCGTCACACCGATGGCGGCATTAACCTGCGTTGTGCCGTTGACCGAGCGATAGAGAATCCGATCCCGCGGGTTCGGCGTCTCCGCCGCGGCGCTGAGACTGCTGAGAGAATAAGCCACCAGATCAAGCGTGCCGTTCGCGTCCAGGTCGGCATAAAACGAGATGGAATTAACGCCAATCGCAATAACCACGAGGCTGTCGGCGCCCAAGCCGATTTGGCGAAAATCCGATTCCAGCAACTCGGTCAGCGCGATCGCGTTTTGCTGCACGATCAGATCGTTGGTGTTGGTAAAAGAATGATCACGCAGATCGGCTTGAAATCCCAAGATGCTCAGCAGAAAAATGCCGCCGATCACGACGCTGGCGACGAGAGTGAGATGCGAATCCATGGCGCTTTCCCGTTTTATTAATTCTCTTTATAGCCAAAAACATTGTTCAAGACAAGCGGCGACTTCAAAAACCGGTGCGTCACCGTCACCGTCAATTTTTTGTAAAACGTTCTGTTGTTGACCACGACATCGGGATTGGTATCCTGCACGTAGCCGACTTGAACCGCGACGTTAAATTCGCCCAGGCCGGTGCTGTCGATTTTGGAAAAGCCTTTGTAATCGTCAACATCATTGAAAGTGGCGTACGTCTCGCCCGTCTCCGGTCCCAACGCCGGCGGATTGGTAAAATCGTTCGCGTTGGGCGAAGAAGGATTTGTGACGTTGGCGTCAAACTTTTTGACTTTGGCCTCTTCAATAAATGATTGCGCCAGCGAGATGGCGTAAACTTCATATTGCCGCTCCAGCATCGACTCGTTTTGATCGACGATGAACCGTTTTACGTTCAGCGCCGCCGTTCCGAATATGGTGATAGCGCCGAGCAAAAGCAGTAATTCGCGTTGTCCCATTTTACTTTACGTTTTACTTTTTACGTTTTACGCCTTACGTTTTAACCTTCATTTTGCCAGCGGACTGGTCGGCGCGACAAATCCGATCTCGGAAGAAAGCAAAGTGATCAAGCAAATCAGCAGCGAAACCGCGATGGCCATCACCACGTTGATCATGTCGATGACGCGCGCCATTTTATGGCGGGTCTCGGTTTCATAAAAATTGGCCAGATTGAGCGCGGCTTCGTTGAGCGTGCCCGCTTCCTCGCCGGCCCGCAAGCTGGCGATGGCTTCTGGCGGAAAAACCTCGAATCTTTCCAGCGCCTCAGTCAGGCTTTGGCCTTCGCGCAGCATCACCGGAATCACCTGCTCCTTGATCTTCTTTTCGAGATAGGTGTTGCGGCATGACTCGGCGGCCATCATCAACACTTCGATGTTCTCGCCGGCGCCGCTGTACAAGGCATGAAAGAACCGCGCGAAAATCTCGACGCTGGTTTTATAAAATAACGAGCCGACCAGCGGCATCGAGATAATCCAGCGATGCCAGAGCAGACGCCCTTTTTCGCTGCGAAAGAAAGCGATCAACGCCGAGGCCGGAGCGGCGAGCGCCAGCAGCAGCCACACCCAGTTGTTCAGCAAAAACTCGCTCATTGCCAGGGCCGCGGCCGTCATCGGCGGAATTTTGATCTTGAATTTGAGCAGCAAGCGGGCAATTTCCGGAAACAGGTACATCACATAAAACGCCAGCGCGCCGAAGCAGGCCAACAGCACGATGATGGGCATGAACAGCGCGCTGCGGACGTTTCTGCGGAAATCGGCGCTGCGCTCCAAAAACTTGGCGAGGCTGGCGTAAATCTCCGCCATGTTGCCGCTGGTCGAGGCGACGCTCATCATGTACGCCGCGAATTTTCCCAACACCGCCGTATGCTTGCGAAAAACCTCATGGCCTTCTTTGCCCTTGATCAAATCCTTGTGAATTTGCTGAATCGTTTCGCGCAGCGTGCGATTTTCCACGCTTTTCAGCGACATCGAGAGAATTTGATCATACGAATATTTTTCCCGCAGCAAATCGGCGCAAAGGCGAATGAAAAAAACCAGCTCTTTTTGCGGCACCGCCATTTTAAGGCGAAAGAATCTTTGCTGCAATTTGATGATTTGATAACCCTGCCGCGACAGCGCCTCGTAAACCTCCTGGCGCGTAAAAGCCTGGATCTCGCCGCGCTGAATTCTGCCGTGCAGGCCTTTGCGCACCTCGTAGCCAAACGAAACACGCGGATGCAGCGTGAAATGGCGCAGGCCATACTGCCGGCTGATCTTGTCGGCTTTTTTTTTGGCTTCGAAGCGATTGGGCGCGAGCACCGTTCCGCGCAGCGGCTTGCCGTTGAGCGTGACGCCTTGATAGCGAAATTCGACCATAAAGAATAATCAATCCGCCGGAAAAATAATCCAGGGCAAAGCGCTCCCTAAGCGTAAGGAGCATTTTTACGCGAAAAAAATTTGATCAAGGAATTGGGGCCCGTCCGTGGGGAGATGAAAAAATGCGAGAAACCGATCACACAGAAATCGGAAATAAGGAGAGCAGGAGGGAAAATCACATCTGAATGAAGCCATCACACAGCATGCTCAACCACAACCCAAACATATTCCCTTCGTTGCTCCACACACAGTGACTTGGATCTAAATTATGCGGTCCAAGTTCAACCTCCGAATGGGCAACATTCATGCCGACAGCAAGCTTTTTTAAACAACGCCGGTACAGGCTTAAACAAAACAATAAGTTGGTCTATCGGCAAAAAATTAGAGCTTGCAAACTATTTTACGCCAGATCAAAAAAATTGGAATGTTTCGTTTCAGCTTGAATCCTTCGCTGTAATATTTTGTTATAGCAAACACAAAATCGAAATATGGAAAATCAATGCAATTTTCGCCGGTTGACAAATTCGCTTAAATATGCTATCTTTGGTTGTGCAATCCATCATCAAACAACCTCTCGCGCTGGCCGAACACCTGCGCGCGCTTTATCCCGCCTCGTCCCAAAATACCGTCAAAAAATTGCTCGAACACGGCCGCGTCAAAGTCAACGGCGCGATCACCCGCCTCGGCAAAACCCGGCTGTACGCCGGCGACCGCGTTGAAATCGGCGCCAAAGCTTTTGTCAAGCGCTTGCCGGATGATCTCGAGATTTTGTATGAAGATGAGCATCTGCTGGTGATCAATAAAAATGCCAATTTGCTCACGGTGGCGACGGAGAAGGAAAAACAAGCGACGGCCTACGCCTATCTTTATGATTATGTCAAGGCGCAAAAACCTATGAACAAAATTTTTATCGTGCATCGCCTCGACAAAAAGGCCTCGGGCATTTTGGCCTTCGCCCGCTCGGAAGCGGTGAAGCGAAAATTGCAAGCGCAATTCGAGACGCACGATATCGATCGGGCTTATATCGCGATCGTGCAAGGCCGGGTGAAAGACGAAAGCGGCTCGGTGCAAAATTATCTCGCCGAAAATCGCGCTTACAAAGTTTATGTGACGGATGACGATAAAACAGGAAAGTTGGCGATAACGCATTATCACGTCCGCCGCCGTGTCGCGGGGTATACTTGGCTGGAAATCACAACGGAAACCGGACGCAAGCATCAGATTCGCGTGCATCTCGCCGGCTTGGGTCATCCGGTCATCGGCGACAAGGAATACGGCAGCACCAAAAATCCGTTGCAGCGTTTGGGCCTGCACGCCAGCCGTCTCGGGTTCGTGCATCCGGTGACCGGCAAGAAGATGGCGTTTGAAGCGGACGCGCCGGCGGCGTTTAGAAAGATGTTTGCGCGATGAAAAGGGTCCGAAGTCGATGGTCCGAAGTCCGAGGTTGCGTTAGCAGCGTCAATGCTCTTCATTGAGAATAAAAAGATGAACTCACGGCAATGGCTGGTTTACCTCTTGTGTTGCGCGGATGGAAGTTTTTATACCGGCATGACGAATGATTTGCCAAAACGTTTGCAGGCGCATCAGCAAGGCAAGGCGAGCCGCTACACCCGCAGCCGTTTGCCGGTGAAACTGGTTTACTTGGAATCGGCGGCCAATCGCAGCGCCGCGGCGAAGCGGGAGGTGGTGATCAAACGGATGCGACGGCAAGAAAAAATCGATTTGGTGCAAATTACAACGGTAAAACAAAATGTCATTCAGGAAGAATCCTTTTTACGGCAAAGACTTGGCTTGAATTCAAAAAAGATTCCTACAGAATGACAATTTTATGTGCGCCAACGCCCTCTGCGCTTTACCCCGTGCGCCCTCAGTCCTTCATGTTCACAAACTGCAGCGGAATCTTGATCGCGCTTTCGCGCAGCATTTTGATGACGGCTTGCAAGTCGTCGATCTTCTTCCCGGTCACCCGCACCTGATCATCCTGAATCGCCGCTTGCACTTTGAGCTTGGTCTCTTTGATCAGCTTGACGATCTCGCGAGCGACTTCCGATTGAACGCCTTGATGAATTTTAATCTCGACTTTGACCGTCGTGCCGGTCGAGGGCTGCACCTCGCCAAACTCCAGCGCGCGCGGATCGATTTTGCGCTTGGACAAATGCGTCGCCAACATCTCACGCAGCGCCCGCACTTTCATATCGTCCTCGGTGTGCAGCAAGATCACCCCGTCTTTTTTGTTCAACTCCAGCGTGGTTTTGGTATTGCGGAAATCGTAACGCCCTTGCAGCTCTTTCTTGGTGTTGTTAATGGCGTTGTCGATTTCCTGCAGATCGACTTTGCTGACAACATCAAATGAAGGCATGGCAAAATTCTCCTGAATTGATGGTGGCTTTCCATTTTGGCTCAATCATCAAAAATAAACACCGGCTCCGGGTAAAACCGCACGTGGCGTTCCTGCATACGCATCCGCACGAACGCTTCCAGCCAATCGTTTTTGTCTTCGAGCGACAGATCGGAGCGCAGCACGTCGAGCTGAATGTTCACGCGCAAGACCCGCCCGGGAATGCTGTGGCGCGTCAAGCCCGTCGGCAGCTTGAGATGGTCGGCAACAAGCTGCATGACTTCACTTTTCTCGAACGGCGGGAAAAGAACCAACGCCGCCAGATCGGGATAAAGGCCGCGCAAGTCGGCCAGATTCGTTTGGTCGACTCGCTCAAACGAATGGCTTTTTTTGTAGGTATCGATCAAACTCGTCATCGCATGAACGTCGGCGCGCAAATTGTTGCTCGCCGGAATAAAGGCGCATGAGCCTTCGACGGCTTGCAGCGCCGCACAAGCCTCACGGGTTGCCAGCGCGCCCTCGATTTCTTCCGCTGAAACGATTGCAACGGCAAGCCCTTGCGCGCGCAATTGTTCGATCCACGCCGGCCAGGACAAGCGCATCACCGCATGATGCCAGCTTCCCAGGCGCAGCGCCGGGTCGTCATAGTCGATGATCTGCACCGGCGCGCACTGATAACCGAGCAGGCGCATGGCGCTGAGGCGATTCGCGCCGTCGATGAGCAAATACCCCTGGGCTTGCGGCAGCGGCGCCACGATGGGCGGATTGAGCAAGTGCCGATCTTCCGCCAGCCGCTCCACCAACCGCGCCGCCCGGTCGGTTTCCGGCGCTTCGTGAAAACGAATTTGCTCGAGCGGAACAATACGCAGAACGGGAAAGGGCTTCGAGTTTGCCATAGATTCAACAAAGATCCTCACAAAATGAAAACCAGAACGCTTGCAGCTTTCGTTGCTTCGTTATCGGCCCAATAAGCCCTCGACTTCCACCACGGCGTCCATTTCATCTTTCATGATGTGAACGATCGTATGCCCGAAAGGCGGATAGGATTCAATCATCGGCAAAATTTTGGCGTATTGTCCCGCCGCGGCCTGCTCGGTTTTTAACGCTTCTTCGAGCATGGTTTTCCAATTGTCCGTGTGAACGATGGGCGCCGGATCGCGTGCCGTCACCGCTTCACCGCCGAGCGTGGCGATGATGTCGCGCACTTTAGCCGCGTGTCCGAAGGATTCGGTGGCTTCTTCTTCAAAATGCGATTTGAGCGTGAGCGTCTCCAAGCCTTTGAGATAAGCGGCGTAATGCGCATACATCGCCTGCGCCCGCAGCTCCCAGCCGAGCGCCGTGTTTAATTCTGCAATGACTTGCGGCTGATTCGGAATTTGTACGGGCATTTTATTTCTCCGGTTGTTGATTTTTTTTGCGGCAATTTTATCCATTGAACGAAGTTCAATTTAGTCAAAGCCGCCGTCAAGCGCAAGTGGAATTTATGCTTGACATTTATCCGAAATATTTTTAAATAATCAATATGAAAAACTCGACACGGCCTACCGCTTATCTTTCTCCAAAATTAGAAGCCGGACCTCATCGCCACAAAGGCGGCTATGGCGTCTTTGCCACGTCGCCGATTCGAACCGGCGACGTGCTGGTGGTTTGGGGCGGCGACGTGGTCATCGCCGAAGACTTTGTCAAGCTGCCGGCTTACGTGCAACAACATAGCTTGCAAGTTGAAGAGAATTTGTATTTGGTTCCCAACGGCGAAGACGAGCCGGCGGACTTCGTCAATCATTCGTGCAGCCCGAACGCCGGCATGAACGGGCAAATCGTCATCGTGGCTTTGCGCGACATCCAACCCGGCGAAGAAATCTGTTACGATTACGCCACCTCCGACGGCGGGCCGTATGACGAATTCGAATGCGCCTGCGGCGCGCCGGATTGCCGCGGCAAGATCACCGGCAACGACTGGCAGCTTCCCGAGCTGTGGGAACGTTACGCCGGCCATTTCTCGCCGTATTTGCAGCGCCGGATCGACCGTTTGAAAAACCGAAAAAGCTGACCGAACATGCAACCAGGCACATACCAGGCGCTGTTGTTTCTCGCCGACATCAGCGGTTTCACCAAATTCATGAAACTGCACACGATCACGGTGACGCACGCCAAACAGATTATCGTCAAGCTGCTGGAATCCATCATCAAAACCGCCATGCCGCCCTTGCGGTTAATCGAGCTGGAGGGTGACGCGGTTTTCTTTTACGCCGCTTGCTACCAGGACGAAGCCGAGCTTGACCAGCATATTGCCGCCGTCAAAACCCAGATCATCGGCTTTTTTCGCTCGTTTTATCAAGAGATGCTCAAACTCTGCGAGCTGCAGCTTTGCCTTTGCGAAGCGTGCATCAGCGTCAAAGATTTACGGTTGAAAATCGTTTTGCATTCGGGGGAAGTGGCCGTCGAGCACATTCACTCGTTTGAAAAACTTTTCGGGATCGACGTGATCGTGGCGCATCGCCTGCTCAAAAATTCCGTTCCGGCAAAAGAATATATTCTTTTGACCAAGCCGGTCTACAATCGGCTGGGCGATTTTTACGCGCTCAAGCCGGAGATTCGGAACGAAAATTATGACGGCATCGGCAAGGTCGAGTATGCGGTTTTTTATCCGCCGCCCGAGCTGATCGGCGTCGCCGGGTTGCACGACGAGCCGGCGCGCCCCAATTTTTTGTCAAGATTGCGTTGGTATTTCCGCTTGGATTTTGCCGGTTTGCTGGACATCCTGGGCATACGCAAACTCCGCGGCAAATTCATTCATTTGCCGCAACGGCAATTGGGTGAATGAAATTTCTTTACAAAATTCGCAACTTTTGCGGGATTAGTCATGCCAAAATTTACCACCACGCTCGTGGCGCGTTCTCAAGCCGCCGAAGGAACCATGAGTTTCTTCTTTGAGCGGCCGGCGAATTTCAATTTTAAAGCCGGGCAGTTTTTCACGGTGATTCTCCCCAATCCGCCTTACAACGACGAAAAGGGAAATCGCCGCACGTTTTCCATCGCCTCCGCGCCGCAAGAAACAGCGCGCTTGCAAATGACCACGCGCCTGACCGGCTCGGCCTTGAAACGCGGCCTCGCTGAAATTCCGCTCGGCGCGCCGGTCGAATTGCTCGGCCCCTCCGGCAGTTTTACGCTGCATGCCGAGCCGGCGATTCCCGCGGTTTTCATCGCCGGCGGCATCGGCATCACGCCGTTTCGCAGCATGATTCTCGACGCCGCCGCGCGTAGCTTGCCGCATCCTATCACTCTCATTTATTCCAATCGCCATCTTGAAGGCGCGGCGTTTCACGATGAATTGCAACAGCTTGCCTCGACATCGAAAAATTTCAAATACGTGCCGACCTTGACGCAAGCCGATAAATCGCCGCATTCGTGGAACGGCGAGCGGCGTTACGTGAACGCAGAATTTCTGCGCGATCACGCCGGCGATCTCGGCAAACCCATTTTTTATCTGGCCGGGCCGCCGGGGCTGGTTGCCGGCGTCTCTAAAACCGTAACCGCAGCCGGCGTGAATCCCGAACGCGTTCTGGCGGAGGAGTTTGAAGGATATTAAAATTTTCGTTTTAAAAAAAAGCTGTGGATAACTTTTCTTTTCGGTTGTGAATCAGGTTGAAAATTGTTAAATTCAGTAAATTTATTTTTCAGTTCTGATTCAACCGCAGAGGAAAAATTTTTTATGCAGTCAAAGACCGCCGCCGAAATTCCCCTCAGTTTTTCATTCCATTTGCCAAACCATTTGGCGCCCTTTGCCGGGCCGAATGGCGAGGGCGATCTTCCGCCGGGCCAGGGTCTTGCCGCATATCGCGCCAAACTCGATCTTTACCATCTCGCCTTGCTGCGCGAGTTTGATGAGCTGCTCTGTCTCGACACGCTGCGCAACATCGAGCGCTACTGGTATCAAATCGAAACCGTTAAAAAGGTTTTGAAACATTTTCGCGGCCGCGTCCTGCTTTCCGATGAGGTCGGCCTGGGCAAAACCATCGAGGCCGGCATGCTCATCAAGGAATATCGCTTGCGCGGTCTCGTGAAAAAGGCGTTGATCCTCGTGCCGCCGGCGTTAGTGTCGCAGTGGCAGGAGGAGATGCGCGAAAAGTTCGACCTGGACTTCATCACCAGCGACGACATCGAGGTCAAACGCCATCCCGAATTTTGGGAACAAAATGATTGGGTGATCGCTTCGCTTCACACCGCGAAAAACAAAACCAATTTCGACCTCGTGACTCAAATCAAATATGATCTCGTCGTGGTGGATGAAGCGCATCATCTCAAAAACAAAACCACGCTGTCCTGGAAGCTGGTGAATGCGCTGCAAAAGAAATTCATCTTTCTGCTCACGGCGACGCCGGTGCAGAACGATTTGATGGAGCTGCACAACTTGCTCACTTTGCTCAAGCCGGGCGTGCTCAAAACCGAGGCGCAATTCCGCAAAGAATACGTGGCGCGCGGCGACGTGCGCATGCCAAAAAATCGCGAGAGTTTGAAAGAGCTGCTGCGCGAGGTGATGATTCGCAACACGCGCAGCTTGGTCGATGTCAAGCTCCCCAAGCGTTTCGCCACAACCATCACGGTTCAACCTTCGCAGTTAGAGAAGGATTTGTACGAGCGCATCACCCAATTTGCCCGCAGCCGATACGGCGGGGTCAGCGGCCTCGAAAAAATGACGTTGAATCATCTGCTCATGAAAGCCGGCAGTTGTCCGTTCGCGCTCGAAGATTCTTTGCTCAATTTAAAAGAACGGATGAACGGCGCGGCCGGTCAAATCGACGGCATGCTCGATTTGCTCAAGAATGTGCGCGAGACGGAAAAAGGCAGGCAGCTTCTCCAACTCATCCGCAAAAGTCCGGCCAAGAAAATCGTCTTCACGAATTTTCTGCGCACGTTCGATTATCTCGCCGGCTTGTTCCGCGACACCGGACTTTCCTTCGTTGAATTTCGCAGCGGCATGACCAACGCGCAAAAAGATGCCGCCGTCGAGCAATTTCGCGACCGCGCTGATTTGCTGCTCATGACCGAAATCGGCGCCGAGGGCCGGAACCTGCAATTCTGCCAGACGATGATCAACTACGATCTGCCGTGGAATCCCATGCGCCTGGAGCAGCGCATCGGCCGCATTCATCGCATCGGCCAGACCAACGACGTCTTCGTCTTCAATTTCTGCATCAAGAACAGCATCGAGGAATACATTCTTTACATTCTCGACAAAAAGATCAACATGTTCGAGCTGGTCATCGGCGAGATCGACAGCATTCTCGGCAATCTCGGCAGCGAGGAAGAGTTCAGCGACATCGTGCTCGATATCTGGCTGCGCTCGACACAGAAGGACGAGTTGCATCAGAATATCGAAAATTTTGCCGAGCAAATTCTGCAAGCCCGCGCCGAATATCAGAAGACGAAGGAATTGGACGAGGCTTTGTTTCAGGAGGAATTCGAAGTATGAATTCGTTTCTTGTTGCTGGTCGCTGGTTGCTTGTCTCTGTCGGCCAGCAACGAGCTGCCAGTAAACCAACAACGAGCAATTAGCCACCAGCCATGTCAACACAATTACTTGACACCGTCGCCGAGGTTCTCGAGCTTTCCGGCGCCGCTGTCGAAAAAAACGGCGACTACTTGGAAGCGCTCGTTCCGGGAGACCTAGCCAAGACCCTCCACACTCCGGAGCTGGCCAAGCTTTACTTCAATCCCGAGCGCGCAAAGCAGGACGGCGAGCTGGTCACGTTTCAATCGGATTTTGTGGACCGCCTATTCGTGCTGATGCAAGGAACCGGCAATTATGCGCGCCTGACTCTTCACAGCTTGTATTTGAAACAAAGCACGCGCAGCGCCGCCGAGCAGCGCTTCGCCGTGCTCAATGGCCTCGGGCGCGCCTTGGATGCGATGGAACGGCGGCTTTCCTATGCCCAATTCAATTTTAAGTATACCGCCGTTTCCGATGAAAAAAAGGAGGGGCTGATCTCAACTATCATTAACGAACAGACACTCGCCGAGGCTTCGGATATGGCGTCGCAGCTCGGTTGGGCCGAATTCACCGAGACTTCGCATCACGCCGAATTGCCTTCGCATGCTTTTCACGACCTCTACGCCGCGGCTTGCCGATCCGTCGAATCCGGCATTGGCCGCGAACTCTCGGAGTTCAATAAAAGTTTGAATCGCCGGCTGCAGCGGGATATCGGCCGGCTCACCGAGTATTACGAGAGCCTTATCGCCGAGATTCGCCGCAAAATCGCGCGCCGCGGCCTGGAAGGAAAAGAACGCGAGGATGAGGAAGCTCGTATTCGCGCGACGGAATTGGAATTGGAGCGCAAAATCGTCGACCAGCGCGAGAAATACGCCATGAAGATCAATGTCGAGCCGGTCAATTTCATGCGAATTTTCATGCCGGTGATGGCGGTCAATTTTGAAGTTCGTTTTCGCAAGGCGGTCCGTGAAATTCTTTTGGTTTGGAATCCGTTGACGAAAGATTTTGAGGCGCTGGTTTGCCAGGGCTGTGCCGCCGGACTGTTTCGTTTTTATATTTGCGAAGAGAAGCTGCACGCAGTTTGCGCCGATTGTTTTAAATGCGCCGGCTGCGGCAAAAGTATTTGCCGTGCTTGCCATCCCAAGAAGTGCCCGAAGTGCGGTAGTGAACGCTAACAAGAAACTAGCAACGAGCGACCAGCAACCAGAAAGGAAACCCATGTCCGAACGTTTAATTCGCGTTGGCCACAGCCCCGATCCTGATGATGCGTTTATGTTTTACGGTTTGGCCAGCGGCAAAGTAAAAATCGACGGCGTTCGCATCGAACACGTGATAGAAGATATTCAATCGTTGAACGAGCGCGCCCTGCGGGCGGAGCTGGAAGTTACCGCGATTTCGGCGCACGCGTTCGTGCAGGCGGCGGAGCATTACTGGATCATGCGCACCGGCGCCAGCATGGGCGAAGGCTACGGCCCGATCATCGTCGCGAAGAAAAATTACAGCCTCAGAGATTTGCGCGGTAGAGTGGTCGCCACACCGGGGCGGCTCACGACGGCAAATTTGCTGTTTCAAATTTACACTGATGACATTGACAATATCTATGTGCCTTTCGACAAAATCATCGACGTTGTGCAGGCTGGACACGTCGCCGCCGGTTTGCTGATTCACGAGGGGCAAATTACCTACAAGGAAATGGGCTTGCACAAGGTGGTGGATTTCGGCGAAGTCTGGCAAAAAGATTTCGGCTCAAAAGCCCATCCGGGCGGCCTGCCGCTGCCGCTCGGCCTCGATGTCGTGCGCAAAGATTTGGGCGAAGATTTGGCGCGAAAACTTTCCAAAGCGCTGCAAGACAGCATTCGTTACGGCTATCAGCATCAAGACGAGGCGATCCCGTATGCGCTCGAATTTGGCCGCGGCATCGACGCCGCGCTCGGCGCGAAATTCGTCAAGATGTACGTCAACGACGTCACGCTCGACATGGGCGAACGCGGCAAACAGGCGCTGCAGCTTTTATTTGAGCGGGCGTATCAGAAGAAGTTGATTGCGAGATGCCCAGCCGTAGAGCTTTATTGAAAGCGAAATCACTTGACTTTTTCAGTAAATTTGATCATATTGCAATGCAATTTAATCAAACTAATAATCAAATAGCATTGTAGTATGATCAATGAACAGGTCTTTTTCGCCCTGAATCCCTGGCGAGCATCGTCCAAAAGCAGCTCGCCGTGGAAAGTTGAACCGGGGTTGGTTCCGCGCACAGGTACAAACCGGCTCATCAAACAATTGGATGGCGCTTCTATCCAGGTTGTAACAGGCGCCCGCAGAACCGGCAAAACCATTTTGCTGCATCAGTGCGTCAATCATTTACTGCACAACGCAAACGTCGCCACAAAAAATATTTTCTATTTGAATTTTGATGATCTGGCTTTTCGCAGCGAGCTTAAAAGCAACCCGCATCTGCTCCTGGAAATTGTCGAATTGTTCAGCGGCAAAGCGCTCGCAGAGCATTCGACGCCTATTTATCTGTTTCTGGATGAAGTGCAAAAATTTCCGGCGTATTTCGATCAGCTCAAACTATACCATGATACGTTCCGGCCAAAGCTGCGTCTGATTCTATCGGGTTCCGCGGCTCTCGAGATTGGGTCGCAGACCGCCGAAACGTTTGCCGGCCGCTTGCAGCAAACCCGTCTTTTCCCTTTTTCCGTTAAAGAAATTCTCCATCATCAATTTCCCGAGTTGCCGTTGCCTTCCGTGCTCCAGCAGTTAATCGAAGACAATTTTGCGGAACAGGAGTTGCGGGAGATGCAAACCGATTCGTTGCCGGTGCAGCCGAAAATACGATTACTCTTGCGCCGAGCGATGATGAATGGATTGTTGCCGGAAGTTTATCTTGCCGAGGATGAAGCGCGAAAACTCGATTACGTCAGGCAATATCGCATGACTTATCTTGAGAGAGATATTCGCAGCCTCGCGCAAGTCGGCAATTTGGAGGAGTTTACTCATTTGTTGGACTTGTTGATCTTGCAAATCGGCAGTTTGTTGGATAAAACCCGCTTGGCGAGCGATCTGGGAATTGCCCAAAATACGGTCAGGAAATATATCGGTATTCTCGAACAAACGTTTTTGCTCGAACAAGTCCGGCCGTATGTGGGGCACATCCGCAAACGTCTGGTCAAGTCGCCGAAAACGTATTTTTTTGACGCCGGCTTTTTCGGACCGGTAAGCGGGCTGAACACCTACGAGCTGCTCGAAAAGAACGGCAAGATCGGCGCGGTCTTCGAAAATTTGTGTTTAAATGAGCTTCGCAAAACCATCTCCGCCGGCGGGCAATTTCCCGCGATTCATTTTTGGCGAACCCCAGCCGGCGCCGAAGTCGATTTTGTTATTGAAACGAAGCGCCGTTTGATTCCCATCGAAGTCAAGCTCAGCGAGTCCAGCGGGCAAACGGATGTGAAGAATTTGCTCAAATTCAAAGCCGAGTATCCGGATCAAGTCCGCGACATGATTTTGCTTTATAACGGTGTTTTCAAATATAGCGACAATATTATTTTCCTGCCATTCTGGATGCTTTGACGATTGGGCGAGCTCGGCAAGCAGCGCAGAAAATCGGTTCAACTTTTCAACCTCTTCCGTTTCTTGGTTCCGATCTGCTTGAAGTTTTCTCCGGAGATGACCGGCTTGGCGGTCTGCGACTCAATATCTTTGCGCGTCCGGCCCGCGACCGCGCCGCCGTCCTGGGCGTCTTTCTTCAGCGGCGTAAAACCTTGTGAATCACGATCGCGGTGCAGCTTCGTGGTGGTGGCCTCGGCAAGCATCGTCAGGATCAGCTCGATGTCGGTCATGTGATCGCGCAGATTTTCGCGTTGCAGATCTTTCACTTCCTTGTATTCTTCCACCTTGAGGCCAAAAGCGCCCTGCATGATCTCATTGGTCAGGATGGCGTATTCAAGTGTGCTGCGAGCGCCGCGGTTCTTCCATTCGTCGGTCAAATCCTGCCGGACGGCCATGCCGCGCAGACGCTTGTCGATCCACTCTTTGGGATAGCCTTTCTTTTCATACAACTCCTGCATGCGAGCCATGGCTAACTCAGGATTCTCGATCTCGTCGATTCGCTCCTTGCCGACGCGGGCCAGCCAGCGCTTGAGCGGTTCGGCCTTGGGGCTGGGGATGGACTGAATCAGGCGTAAAATGCCCTCGGTGTTCCAGCACTGGATTTTCTGAACCCCACCGGCCGTCGCAAACTCCAGAGCAAGGGGGGGGACAAATTGTCCCCCCCCTTGAAGAGCTTTGCCCAAATCCGGATCCCGCTTGCGCATCTTCTTCCAGTAATCGGAAGGATCGGCGGAATCCGTCAGGGCGGCGATGATGTCCGTGATGACAAACCACCATTCGTTATTGTGCATCGTGCGGCGGATTTCGCGCTTTTGGAACACCGCCACACGCGTTTCAGGATTATGGTCGTGTTCATTCATGGATAGAGCCTCCGTATTTGCTTTTTCCATTTTCTATTGAAAGAAAATACAAATTCCGGCGTCATTTCACAACACTTTTTTCGGCATTATTGTTGTCTCGACTACGAAAAGCATTGACAAAATTTGCAAAATTCGTTATCATGCCTTGACACAAAAACCGAGGAGACGGATTATGGATTTAGGCCTGAACGGAAAAGTCGCCCTCATCACCGGCGCCAGCCGCGGGATCGGCAAAGGCATTGCGCTGGGCTTGGCGGCGGAGGGATGCCATCTCGCGATCTGCGCGCGGAATCGCGAGCCGCTCGAAACGGCGGCGGCGGAGATTCGCGCGAAAAATGTCGAGGCGCTGGCTTTGCCGCTCGATGTGACGCGGGCGAATGAGGTCGAGCAACTCGTAACAAAGACCATGGAAAAATTCGGCAAGATCGACATTCTGGTCAACAACGTCGGCGGCAATCGCCGCAACCCGTTTGAGAAAACCACGGACGAGGATTGGGAGGCGATCATCAATTTGAATTTGACGGCGCACGTCCGCACGAGCCGCGCGGTGATTCCATTCATGCGCGCGCAAAACAGCGGGGTGATTTTGTTTATTTCGTCAATTTTCGGCAGGGAGTCCGGCGGGGCGAATCTTTCGATTTACAATACCACCAAATCCGCGCTGATCAGTCTGGCCAAGATTATGGCGGTCGAGCTGGCGCCGCACCAGATTCGCGTCAACAGCATTGCGCCGGGATCGATTCGTTTTCCGGGCGGGAGCTGGGACAAGCGCTGTTTGGAAGATCCGGAGGGCATGAAAGCGTTCGTGGCGAGAGAGATGCCATTGGGGAGATTTGGAACAGTAGAAGAAGTCGCGAATGTCGCGGTTTTTCTCGCCTCAGCGCGCGCCAGCCTCGTCACCGGCGCGTGTATCAACGTCGATGGCTGCCAGTCGCGGTCGCTGATTTAAAGCGTTGGCCGGTTGACCAGTTAGCCGGTTAACGATTTCTAAACCGGCCAACTGGCTAACAGGCCAACCAGATCATTTAAACCGCGTGATCGTCACCTCCAGATCGCGGGTGCGCTGCGGGGCTTTGCGCCATTGCACCAAAATCGGGCTTTGATACGTGCCTTGCACCAGGCGGCCCTGGCCGTTTTCCTGGCCGTTGGAAACGAGCAGGCTGAGGTTGCGTTTCATGCCGAGAAAACGCGAGGCGGGAACCGACAAGACGCGCGAGACAATTTTTTCGATCACCGAGCGGCCGACTTGCAAGGCGTCCATCAGCTCGTTGAAAATGTGCACCAAATCGGTGGTGGCGTAATACTTCACTTTTTCGGGCATCAGCGCCGGCTCGCTCAAAAAGCTGCGGCCTTTGCGGGCGACGTAGTTGAGGGGGTCTTTCAAAACGTCCACCAAATCTTTCTGAATCAGCAGATTCTCAAACTCATTCACCGTCAAGCCGGCGTGCAGCTCTTGGCGCGGCAGGGCAATATCGACGCGGCCCTTTTCGATGTCATATTTTTCCAACAGCGCTTGCACGTGATCCAAAAAACCGTAGCGCGGATCTTTGAGGTTGATCGAGTCGATGGAATGATGCGACATCGGAATGGCGAGACGGTCGGTGTGAACCGTTTCTTCGCTGTCGTAGGCCAAAATCGTCGTCCGGCGCTGGCGGCGGATATCCTGATAAGTGCCGTCGAGATCGATGAAGTAAACCGGCATGCCGGGGCGGTTGACGTAGGTGACGCAGTTTTTCAATCCGGCGCCGATGAAGGTCAGATGCGAATCGGCGTTCTGCGGCTCGCATTCGCGCTGCGCGTCGCTCAGCTCGGTGCGGAGCTGCATCTGGTCGTGATAATAGCCGGCGTCGGGCGGGAAAAGTTTTTGAAAGGCGCGAAAAAACGGCTCGAGATGCATTTTGCTGTTGCGCAGCCGCGAGCAGATGGTTTGGTCGAGATAGCCTGCCGTGGTGTGCAACGAACAGTACAGCGTTTTGCGGTACTTCGAAAGCAGATCGCCGAATTTATCTCTGATCGTCTCCGCGACGTTGATCACTTCAAAACGCTCATGCGGAACGAGCGTCAGTTGAATCTCAAAAGGATGCAAAGTCATTGTTGTTCGAGTTGCAAGTTGTTCCTAAAAATGGGCGATGGTCTGAACGTCTCAATTATACACGCATCGTTTTCGCCATGCTGAATTGATGCCCTGGGCAGACGCAAGATTCTCTCCTTCCTCGTAACGAATAAAGATAAACCAAAGAAAGATAAATGTCAAGCCCCAGTTTGAGGCGAGGAAGCAAAATTTTAAATTGGCAAAAGTTTAGCTATAAGAAGCCAGACTAAAAAAAGTCGCCCACAGAAATAGAAATCTCACAGAAATTAAGTTTTTTGAATTTAATTCAGTGGGATTTTAATTCAGTGGGCGAAACTTCAAACGGCTAAATTCTTACTTAAATTGAAATTTTCAATTCGTTTCTATTTCGTCTCCGTCCAAAACGGCTTCCATTTTTCCTCCGGCGGAGGCGGCGTGAGCAGGCTGACGATGATCAGCGTCAAGACCGAGGCGATGGCCGCGGGGAAAATGATGTAATCTGTTTCCAAAAAAGGCTCGGGCAAAATCGCGTTGGCGGCGGTCAAGATGAGCGTCACCGACATGCCGGCGGCAATCGAGGCGACGCCGCCGGCGACGCTGGTTCGTTTCCACAAAAAGGCGGCGAGCAAGGCCGGCGTCAAACCGGCGCCGATCATGGTGTAGGCGGTGAAGGCCATGTCGAGTATGCTTTTGAAGCGCGTCGCGGCGACGAAAGCGATGATGCCGAGAACGACGATCAACGCGCGCTGCAGCGCGACGATTTTCTCCGATGAAACGCGCGGGTTGATGAAACGCTGATAGAGATCGCGGGCGATGTTGGTGGAAGGAATCATCAAATAGGTGTTGGCGGTCGAGAGAATGACGGCGACCGCGGCGGCCATCATCAAGCCGCCGGCGAGCTGCGGCAGATCGAAACGCGCCACGTGCAAAATAATCATCTCGGTTTCGGCCTTGTTGAGCGCGCCGTCGGGGCCGGCGAACGGCGCTTGCCCAGAATATTTGGCGCTGCCGATGATGGCGAGGCCGTAGAGCAGGCTTTCGATGACAATGACGCCGATGATCATGCCGATCACGGCGCGGCGGGCGGCGCGCTCATTTTCCGCCGCAAAAAATTTTTGGTACATGCTGCTTTCGCCGAGCAGCAGCAAAAACGTCGGCAGAAAAATGCCGAGCGCCCAAATCCCGTCGTTGCCGCCGAACGCGGTGAAATGATCCGGCGGCAGCGTTTGCACTTGCTGCCAGCCGCCGACCGCGAAGAGCAGCAGCGGCACGCCGATGACCACGCCGAGCGTCATCACGATGCCGTTAAAAATGTCGACGGCGATGATCGACACCAAGCCGGCGAGCATGGTAAAAAGAATGGTGACGCCGCAAGTAATCGCTGCGCCGATGATGGGATCGACGCCGGTGAGAAGCTGCAGCAGCCGGCCGCCGCCGCGAAATTGATAACCGGCGATGGTGAGGTAGGCGATGGTGACGGTAAGCGTGCCGAGCAGGCGCGCCCATTTGTTGTAGCGCTTTTCCAGGATGTCGGACACGGTAAACTCGGCGAGGCGGCGGACGCGATGCGCCAAAAAATAAACGATGGCGATGCCGACCCAGGCGCCGGCGCTGAACCACACCGCCGAAATTCCCATGCGAAAGCCGAGGCCGGCGCTGCCGAACAAGCTGCCGGAGCCGATCCACGTGCAAACCAGCGTCCCGACCAACAGCAGCATCGGCGTCTTGCGCCCGGCGACCATGAAATCTTCCTGCGTTTTGACCGCGCGCATTTTGGAAATGGCGACGGCGAAGAGCAGGAGTAAATACGCGATGACAACCGAAATGTAGAACATTTATATTTTAACCTTGCATTGACCGCCCACTGGCAGTGACCGGTCAATAATTTACGCCGCTGTTTCTTTTTTGACAAAGAACACATTATAAAGCAGCATCAACGCCGTCGAGACAAAACCGATTCCGGCGACGATGTACCAAATCATTTTCGGATCCATCGTGTCGCGCAAATAAGTTTGCACGAGCCAGCCGCCGAGCGGGCCGCCGACGAACGAGCCGATAGCCACCGGCAAAAAAGCAAAGCCCATAAACGTGCCGACTTGCTCTTTGGGCGCCAAAGCCGAAACGTATTCATAAAACCGCGGCGCTTGCGTGGCCTCGCCGAAGGCAAAAATCGCGACGCCGATGATGGCGGCGGCAATGGTTTGCCATCCGGCGATGATCAGCCAGGAAAAACTGGCGAGCGCAAAACCCAGCGTCATGGCCGTGATTGGACGCCATTTTTTCACCAACGCCGTCATCGGTATGCCGACGAGAATGATCGTCCAGGCGTCGACGGTTTCCAGCAATTCGAAGCGCTCGAATTTCAAAACTTCGATCACGTAAAACGGAAAGGAATAAAAAATCTGCCAAAACATGATCCAGAAACCGGAGAAGATGACGAGAAAACTGATGAAGCGAACGTTGCGAAAAACCAGCAGCATGTCACGAAAAACCTGACCGAGCGTTCGCTGGATTCCGCTTTCATCGTCGCTCGCAGGTTCTTTGAAAAAGACGAACGTGCCGAACAGGAGCAGAAGCGAGGTCAGCGAGGACATCACCAGAACGTATTCGATGCCGAAGTTCTCGCGGACTTGCAGGGCGAGAATCGGCCCGATGGCGCCGCCCAAATTGACCAGGGTGTAGTAAATGGAATAGCCCAGCGCCTTGACGTCGGGATGCGAGGTTTTGGCGACGGTGCCGACGATGCAGGGCTTGATCAGCGAGCCGCCGATGGCCGTCAAAATCAGCACCGAGGTGACGTATGTCGTTTTGCCCATCGCGTTGACGATGCCTTGCCCGGATTCCAGCCCGGCCAATCCGATCAGAAAATATCCGAGGCAGAACATCGCAAAGCAGGCCATCAACGTTCTGCGAAAGCCATAGTGATCCACAAACACGCCGGCGATGATCGGCAGCGAGAAAATGAGGCCGGAATAAAGTCCGGCGAGCGCGCTGCCGGCTTGCGCGCCGAGGCCGATCTTGTCCGCGAGATAAACGGCCAGCACCGCTTTCGAGCCGTAAAAAGCAAAGCGCTCGAACAGCTCGAGAATGTTCGCCACCCAGAAAGCCGGCTTAAAACCGTTGCGCCAGGTTACGGAACTTTCATTCGCCATGATTTTCCTCTCTCCGTTTAAAGAAAATAAAGACAAAATAATTTTGCCATTAAAATTTACAACTCATCATTTATACAGCAAATACTTTTGCCGCATTTCACGAAAAGCTTGTGTTTCCTTTTCAATGCGCTCCAAAATCGCTTCGGGCTTTTTTCCGGTTAAAATCATTTTTCCCACCCAGGTTTGGCCGCTCATGCGCGCCATGCGGTTTTCGTGGAGAACAAATTTTTTCGGATACATTTCCTGCAAGGCGCAGAGCAGATGAATGCCGAAGGCAACCGATTGCAGTGCGCGCGGCGCGGTGACATCCAATTGCAAGCCGCGACAGCCGGTTCCCTCGAATTTCGGATTCATCGCCTGGCCGGGCAGATCGACCGGAATAAAATCGATGGGGCGCAGGTGAATGCCGGGGACGCGATTTTGGAGCTTGTCGAGAAGTTGCCTCGACTCAACCCACGGCGCGCCGATTTTTTCAAACGGCGACCGGGTGCCGCGGCCTTCGGAGAAATTCGTGGCTTCGAGCAAACCCATGCCGGGATACAACAGCGCGGTGATCGGCGAGGTCATGTTGGGCGAAGGCTTGACCCAGGGCAGGCCGGTTTCGTCGAACAGCATGTCGCGGCGCCAGCCTTCCATTTTTATGACATGCAAATCGGCTTTAAGAGTTTGCGGCGCTTCCGGGGTTCCGGTTTGCAGCCAGCCTTCGTCATTGAACATCTGCGCCAATTCGCCGGCGGTCATGCCGTGACGCAGCGCAATCGGATGAATGCCGACAAACGAACGATGCGCCGGATCGAGCGCCGGGCCTTCGACGAGATCGCCGATGGGATTCGGGCGGTCCAAAACGTAAAATGGAATTTTTGCTTCGGCGGCGGCTTCCATTGCGAGCGACATGGTGCTGATGTAGGTGTAAAATCGCGCGCCGACGTCTTGCACGTCGAAGATCAGCGCGTCGAGGTTCCGCAACATTTCCGGCGCCGGCTTGCGGGTTTCGCCGTACAAACTGTAAACCGTCACGCCGGTTTTGGCATCGACGCGTGTGGCGATTTTGGCGCCACCTTCGATGTCGCCGCGAATGCCGTGCTCCGGGCCGAAGAGCGCGGCCAATTCAACGCCCTCGGCCTCGTGAAACAAATCCGCAATGTGGCGACGTTCACGATCGATACCGGTTTGGTTGGTGATGATGCCGACGCGCTTGCCTTGGAATTCGCTGAAGCCGCCGGCAACGACGATATCGAGGCCGGTGAGAACCACGGATTTTTTCTGGCCGTGCAATGGCGCTGAGAATTTGAGCGATAGAAAGCAGAGGAGAATGATCTTAGCAGAAAGTAAAACTGAGGGAAGGCGAGTGGGTAAACTAAAGTATGTGACCATAAGGCTGATGATTATTTGAACAATTCCATACATCGAACGTGAGCTATTCTAATCAAAAATTGTCTTGTTGTCAAGGGAATTTTACCAGTTCTTTTTCTTTGCCAAATCGTCATCCGGCTTGCAAATTTTACCGATCCCTCCGCCACCCTGTCAAAACGTGGCAGACTCATTTGTTGAATTGTCAATAACACAAAAAAATTTATGACATAGTGACTTAAAAACACAATGGCACGGTGGTTGCAAGAATTAGGGGTGAAATTGTAAACAAAGTTGAGAACATAAACTTTATTCAAGGAGATTTGACCATGTTGACCAAATTCAATCTTGCTCCGGTTCCTTCGATCTTTTCCGTGTTCGAGCGGCCTTTGCTGCGCGATCTGTTTGACGGCGAAGAAAGAGTCGTCACCTACGCGCCGCGCGTGGATGTGGTTGAGAACAAGGAAAACTTCGTCGTGCGCGCCGAGCTGCCGGGCATGAAGAAAGACGAAGTGAAGCTGACGCTGGAGAACAACGTGCTGTCGTTGAGCGGCGAGAAGCGCCATGAAGAGAAACGCGATGAAGACAACTATCATCTGATGGAAACCCGCTACGGCAAGTTCGAGCGCAGCTTCCGCCTGACGGACAACATCGACCGCAGCAACATCGTGGCGGATTACAAAGACGGCGTGCTCACGATCACCTTGCCGAAAACCAAAGAGTCGCAGAGCAAGCAAATTGCGATCAAGATGAGCTAAGACGTCTCATCTCGCCCAGTTAGTCCGGCATTGCAACGAATCGAGCGTGGCGAGTTTAATCATACAGCCGGCGTCGATTGATTTTCAGATCGGCGCCGGTTTTTTTTCGAAGCTAACACCGATTTCTTCGAGCCAGCTTTTCAAGCGCCGGCATTCGGCGACGATGTGCTCGAAAGAAAAATGCGCATTGGCGGCGCTGGTGGAAGGCAGAACGTAGAGGCGCGTTGAGCCGATTAGCTCGCGTTGCGGCCCGGGAATTATTCTCACTTTATTCGGTACGGCAAAAACCCAGCGAAAACCGGTCAACCCCACGAAACAAGCGGCGGCGGGAGAAAATTTTTCGATTTTGCGGCGAAGCGTTTTGGCGCCGGCAGAAATTTCATCGTGAGTCAATTCGTCGATCTGTCCGGTTGCTCTTTTGACCACGTCCGTAAAGCCGACGCCCTGCTCGAACAAAATTTTTTCATCACCCGGCCCGACGTCTTGATCAAAAAAACGCGAGGCCGAAAGCGCGGGCCAGAAGCGGTTGGTTTTACGCGCGAAATATTTTCCGGCAAGCGCCGAATAAAGCCCGGGATTCAAGCCGATGAAAACGAGCTTGAGTCCGGTGCGCAAATAATCAGGCAAAGTCAAGTCGTTTGACGCCGACATGAATTTTTCCTCCGAAATCCACCGAAGTCACCAAGTGTCACCGAAAAACCGAAACAAGTTAATTAAAAATTCGGCGACCATCGGTGTCTTCAGCGCCATTCGGCGGGAGTTTTATAGAATGAGTCCACCAATTATTCCCGCAGCCGTCGTCTGCAAAATGCCGATGATGGCGCCGCCGGTCACCATTGCCGCCGGATAAGGAAAAGCGGCGAATTGGTTGAGCATCTGGGGAATGTAAATCGCCAACCCAACCGCAAAACCGAACAGCGCGCCGCCTGCCAAAGGCACTTCAGCCGGCCACGCCAGGCGCAGCAAATAAACAAAAATTAACGCAAAAGCCAAATGGCCGATGTAATACAACGGCATCCGGCGTTTGGAGGTTTGTTCGTCGAGAAATCCGTTCATGCTTTTATAAATCTTTCCCAGCGCCAATAGATGGCCGGCGCTGGCGATCACCGAAACCGCCAGCCAGATCGCGCCGCTCGCCAAAAGATAAGTTGTCATTTTTCACTCTGGAATAAAATAAGCTGAATTTTTGTGCTCCCGTAATGTCCAAGAAAATTCAATACGACGAATATTAAAGAATGATTTTTTTAGATGCAAGCAAAAAATGCTGTTTGCGCCGCGAGAAGAAAAAACGGTAAAATCAATCTTTCTGCTTGCTTTTTTCGGTGAAGCCATTAAATTGACTATTACCCCAAAGGAGCGACCCATGCTGATCAAAATCCCGCGTGGTTGGGAAATTTCCGAGCGCGAAGCGGCGCCGGAACCAATTTATTTGAATCGCCGCCGGTTTATCAAAACGCTCGGGCTCGCCGGCGCCATGTTGTCAGGATGGGGCCGCGTTGCGGCTGCCGCGTTTGACGAGGCAAAAAAAATTTATCCGGCGAAGCGCAACGAGAAGTTCGTGCTGGACCGGCCGCTGTCCGATGAATGGACGACGGCGCATTACAATAATTTTTACGAGTTCACGACGGACAAGGCGCGCGTCGCGGAGTTGGTCGACAAATTTCAAACCCGGCCGTGGACGGTTGAAGTGAGCGGGATGGTGGCAAAGCCGAAGACTTACGACGTCGACGAGCTGATTCGGTTGATGCCGATTGAAGAGCGGCTGTATCGCCATCGCTGCGTCGAGGCGTGGTCGATGGCGGTGCCGTGGACGGGTTTTCCGATGAAAGCTTTCATCGATCTGGCGCAGCCGCTGTCTTCGGCAAAATATGTTCGCCTGGTGAGCTTCAACAAGCCGGAGCAAGCGCCGGGCATGCGCTCGCAGCCGTGGCATCCCTGGCCGTATTACGAAGGTCTGCGGATGGACGAGGCGACGAACGAATTGGCGATGCTGGTGATCGGCATTTACGGCCACGAGCTGCCGAAGCAAAACGGCGCGCCGATTCGCCTGGTGACGCCGTGGAAATACGGCTACAAGAGCATCAAGTCGATTGTCAAGATCGAATTTACGGACAAGCAGCCCAAAACATTTTGGAATGACGTCGCGCCGAACGAGTACGATTTTCTTTCCAATGTGAATCCGAAAGTGCCGCATCCGCGCTGGTCGCAGGAGACGGAGCAGCCGATTCCTGACGGCCCGCGACGCCCGACATTGTTGTACAATGGGTATGAAGAATATGTGGCGCATTTGTATAAATCGTAATACACAGTAATCATCTGTCATGCCGCAGGAATCCTTTTTCATCTCAAGGCCTTGTTAGCCATAAAAAAGATTCCTACGGAATGACATAAAAATTTTGATCATCTTTGAGGAGGTGAAAGTGGAATCCACCAAACAGAAAGCGTTAAAAATCATTTCGCAGCTCCGCGATGACAGCTCGTGGGGCGATATTTTGGCCGAACTGCGCATCGCGCAAAGAAACGAGGCGAACTCACGCATCGAAGACGTCGAGGATTTTTTGCCGATGCTCAATGAGTTCAGCACCAAGCTCAAAGGCATTTTGCAGGCTGAAATTCCTTCGGCGCAGGATATTCTCGTCGAGCCGGCGCCCGATGGCGAGCGCGTCAAGGGCGTCATTATCTCCGAAGACTTTGCCGGAACCGATGACGCCGACCGGCAAGATCAGGTTTGGGACATTCTGGAATCCAAGCTCAGCGAAAGCGAGCAGCGCCGCGTTCTGAGCTTGATCGCTTACACGCCGGAAGAATATCGGGCGTTCAAAGAAGAGTAAGCCAGTTGCAAGCCGCTTGGATTGTCTCAGACACGGCGTTGTGTCTTTCATTGTTGAGGACTGATGAGCACGGATATCGACGAAAAATCTCTTGCCACGGCGGCTCAGATCATCGGCCTCGATGCGAAGTGGCTCCAAGCGTTTGATGTCGAAGATCCGTTCAATGACAACTTGCGTCTGCGCGGCTTTCTCTGCCAAAAGCCGGATCATCGCTATGGCGCGCTGGCGCTGACGCACGTCGCTGAGGCCGAAGCGCCGCAGCTCATTCTCGCCACGCCGAAGTTGCATTATCCGTTCGGCAAGGACGGGTCGTTTCATTTCCCGCCGATCAAAAAAATTCATCTTTACGAAAAAGTCGACGGCACGAATGTGCTCGCCTATCGTTATCGCGACGGCGAGGGGCGGTGGCGTTTGACTTATAAATTGCGCTTGGCGCCGACGCTGCGCAACAGCCGCTGGGGGCCGTTTCTCGACATGTGGCGGGAGTTGATGCAGCAACATCCCGCCATTCCACGATTGGTGGAAACCAATGATTGCCACATCAGTTTTGAAATGTACGGCAGCCGCAACACGCATTTGATGGTTTACGACGTTGATCTTGCCGTCGCTGCGCTGTTCGGCGTGCGCCGCGACGCGAGCATCGTGCCGCTGTTCAAACTCGATCTGCTCGGCGTTCCCGGCACGCCGGCGGTTGGCGAGCTGGTTGCCGGCGAAGATCCGGTGGCGAAATATGCCGAGATTCGCGCCGAGATGGAGAAGCGCAACCGCCGCACCGAAGACGAAAAACTCAGCGGCGTCGAAGGAACGGTGTGGTACGTCGAAGAGCCCGATGGCCGCGTGAGCATGTGGAAATGCAAACCCGAATCGGTTGAGGAGATTCATTGGGCGGCGGGCATCAACAAGAAGGCGGTGATCGCCACCTGCTGGAATCTTCTGGAAACGAGCGACGAGCTGAATTACGATACGCTGCTGCCGCTGCTGCTCGAAGAATATCAGGATCGTGAAATTGAGATGTTTCGCCCGCATATTGAAAACTGCATCAAGCAGGTCAAATATGAATTTGAATTTAAAGAGCGCGTGCTGGCGGAATATGATAAACTGGGCCAATCCATTCACGACGACAAGGCCGGCGTGATGCGGGCGTTGTCGCCGCATTTCCAGCGCAGCGAAATGAAGAAGGTGTATACGATGATCGTGCGGAATCGATAATCCCATCGATAATCAAGATTGGAGTTGACTTTTTTGCGATTATCATTTATATTGACCTGTTCGAAGCTGCAATTTATTGAAGCTGAAAAGCAGTCACAAAAAATTTCCGAGGGGCTGGAGGAAGAGGCATGAATGAAGAAGAAATCCGGCGATTAGTCAAAATCGTCGAAGAGAGTGGCATCGCCGACCTGGAAGTCTCCCGCTGGGGACGCAAGGTCAAAATTTCGAAATATCCGAGCAATTCCCACCTGGCGCCGCCGTTTCCAATGACACAGGTGCAAATTCCCACGGTTGCCATGCCGGCTGCGGCGCCGGCCAGTGAGCCGCCCAAAACCGCAGCGGAAGCCCCGGCTAAAAATTTCATTGAGATCAAATCACCGATGGTCGGCACACTTTATCGCGCGCCAGGGCCGGACGCCGATCCTTACGTTCAAGCCGGGAACACGGTGAGCAAAGGCCAGGTGTTGTGCATCATCGAAGCGATGAAGTTGATGAACGAAATCGAAGCCGAGTTCCCATGCCGGATTGCCGAAATTCTCGTCGAGAACGGGCAGCCGGTCGAATATAACCAGCCGCTCTTTCGGGTCGAAAAAACTTGAAAAAAATTCTGATTGCCAATCGCGGCGAGATCGCCCTGCGCGTGATTCGGGCGTGCAAAGAATTGGGCATCAAAACCGTGGCGGTTTATTCCGAGGCCGATGCCGACTCGTTGCACGTGCGTTTTGCCGACGAAGCGGTGTGCATCGGGCCCGGGCCGAGCCGCGAAAGTTATTTGAATATTCCGCGCCTGGTCAGCGCCGCTGAAGTGACCAATGCCGAGGCGATTCATCCCGGCTACGGTTTTTTGGCGGAGAATGCGCAATTTGCCGAAGTGTGCGCCTCCTGCGGCATAAATTTCATCGGCCCCTCGCCGGAAATGATCACGGCGATGGGCGACAAGGCGCTGGCAAAAGAAACCATGCGCCGGGCCAATGTTCCGACGATTCCCGGCAGCGACGGCGTGCTGCCCGATGTCAAAGCCGCGTTGAAAGTGGCGGCGGAGTTTGGCTATCCGGTGATCATCAAAGCCACGGCCGGCGGCGGCGGCCGCGGCATGCGCGTGGTGCGCGATGAAAGCGAATTGGAAAATTCTTTCAAGCAGGCGCAGGCCGAAGCCGAAACCGCATTTGGCAATCCTTCGGTTTACATGGAAAAATATTTCGAGCATCCGCGCCACATCGAAGTGCAATTGATCGGCGACATGCACGGCAACATCTTCGCCCTCGGCGAGCGCGAATGCTCGATTCAACGCAAGCACCAGAAGCTGGTGGAAGAATCGCCGTCGCCGGCCATCACGCCGGAAATCCGCCGTCGTATGTGCGATGCGGCGATCGCCGGCGCCAAAAGCGTCAACTATGTCAACGCCGGCACGATTGAGTTTCTGTATCAAGACGGCGATTTTTATTTCATGGAAATGAACACGCGCATTCAAGTCGAGCATCCGGTGACCGAGTCGGTGTTCGGCCTGGATTTGGTGAAGGAGCAGATTCGCGTCGCGCGCGGCGAGCGGCTGGACAACATCAATCCGAATTTCAAAATGCGCGGCCATGCGATTGAGTGCCGCATCAACGCCGAAGATTCGGAAAACGGCTTCCGGCCGTCGCCGGGCTTGATCAAGTCGCTGCACGTGCCCGGCGGCATCGGCATTCGCGTTGACACCCATGTCTACGCCGGCTATAAAATTCCGCCGTTTTACGATTCGCTGATCGCCAAACTGATCGCGCACGGCAAAACCCGCGCTGAAGCCATCGAACGCATGGAGCGGGCGCTGGACGAATACATCATCGAAGGCATCAATACGACGATCCCGTTTCATAAAAAAGTGATGGCCGATCACGATTTTCAATCCGGCAAGTTCGACACGAAATATGTCGAGCATTTATTCAAACGGCTCAAAATGGAGACGCAGCCGGCCCTGGCGGCTTGACCCGCCGTAACGCAACATTCATGTTGCGCTTTGGAGTAAACTCAACATAAATGTTGAGCTACGTTTTTGATAAAAAAAATTTAAAAGGGCATGATTTATGAAATTTCCCGCTGATTTGTTGTATACCAAAGAGCACGAGTGGGTGCGAATCGAAGGCGGCGTGGCGACGATCGGGATCACCGATTACGCGCAGAGCGAGCTGGGCGATATCGTGTTTGTCGAGCTTCCGGACGTCAATGCCGCCGCGACGCAGATGCAGCCGTTTGGCACGATTGAAGCCGTCAAAACCGTCTCGGAGCTGTTCGCGCCTCTGAGCGGAACCATCACCGAAGTGAATGCCAAACTGGCCGATCAGGCCGAGTTGATCAATCAGGATCCCTACGGCGAAGGCTGGCTGATCAAAATCAAGCTGTCGAATCGAGAAGAAGTCGGAAATCTGTTGTCGGCTGAGGATTATCAGAAAGAGATTGCCTGAGTACATGTTTGGTATGCCGCCGTATTGGTTTCGAGTTTTCTTGCATCCCGCTTTTCCCGTTTCGAAAAAAATGTGGAAGGGCGGGATGTGGTTTTTTGATGATGGATAGAAAATTTTCCCACCGGATAGAAACAACGCAACGGATAACAAAAATTTTAATCCGTTGCGTTGTTTCTATCTGTTGGGCATTTTGTAAAGTTTGAATTGTTAATTCGCATTGAACTTTGCACAAGGAGTTTTGCGCTATGCCCATCGATCTTGCCCGCACTGATACCTTCGCGCGGCGGCATATTGGACCGGATGAAAATGAAATTGCACAAATGTTGCAAACGCTGAACGCCTCGTCTCTCGACGCGTTTATCGCAACGGTGGTGCCAGAAGTCGTTCGCTCCGGTCGTCCTTTAAAAATTGGCGCGGCTTACAGCGAGCACGAGCTTTTAACCGAGCTGAAAAAAATCGCCGCCAAAAATAAAATTTACCGCTCGTACATCGGCATGGGCTATTACGACACCATCACCCCGCCGGTGATTCTGCGCAACATTCTCGAGAATCCCGGCTGGTACACGCAATACACGCCGTATCAAGCCGAAATCGCGCAGGGACGCTTGGAGGCGCTGCTGAATTTTCAAACGGTGATCATCGATCTCACGGGTTTGCCGGTGGCCAATGCCTCGCTGTTGGATGAGGCAACGGCGGCGGCGGAAGCGATGAGCATGTTTTATCATGCCAAGCGCGAGCCTAAGCCGGCGCGGTTTTTTGTTTCGATGGATTGCCATCCACAAACGATTGCGGTTTTGCAAACGCGCGCCCTGCCGCCCGGCATCGAAATCATTCTGGGCGATCATGAAAATTTCGAATTCACTCCCGAGGTGTTTGGCTGCCTCGTGCAATATCCGACGACCGAGGGCGCGGTTTATGATTATCGCGCCTTTTGCGAACGAGCGCATGCCGCCGGCGCGTTGGTCGCGGTGGCGGCGGATTTGATGAGCCTGGCGCTGCTCACGCCGCCCGCCGAGTTTGGCGCCGACGCCGCGATTGGCAGCTCGCAGCGTTTCGGCGTGCCGCTCGGTTACGGCGGCCCCCACGCGGCTTATTTGGCGACGCGCGATGAATACAAGCGGCTGATGCCGGGCCGCATCATCGGCATGTCGGTTGATCGCGATGGCAAACCGTCGCTGCGCATGGCGCTGCAAACGCGCGAGCAGCACATTCGCCGCGAGAAGGCCACTTCGAATATTTGCACGGCGCAGGTTCTGCTCGCGGTGATCGCCGGCATGTACGCGGTTTATCACGGCCCGCAGGGGTTGAAAAAAATTGCGGCGCGCGCGCACGGCATGACGAAAATTTTGGCTGCCGGCCTTAAACGGCTCGGCTATCGCCTGCGGCACGAGGATTTTTTTGACACGCTGCGAATCGATATCGGCGCCAATTCGCGCGAAGCGCTGTTGGCAAAAGCCGAAATTCGGCAAATCAACTTTCGGCTTTATGATGATGACTCGCTCGGCATCGCATTGGATGAAACCGTTGGCAAAGAGGATCTAACCGCGCTCTTTGAGATTTTTGCGTTGAGCCGTCCGCGCGATTTTACGGTAGAAAAACTGGCCGCTGAAATCGCGCCGGAATACACCGGCCGCATGAAGCGCCGCTCGACATACTTGCAGCATCCGGTTTTTAATAAATACCATTCCGAAACCGAGATGCTGCGTTATTTGCGCCGCCTCGAAGCCAAAGATCTTTCGCTCACCACCAGCATGATTCCGCTGGGCTCATGCACGATGAAGCTGAATGCGACGACGGAAATGCTGCCGATCACCTGGCCGGAATTGAGCAAGCTGCACCCGTTTGTTCCGCTCGAGCAAGCCGAAGGCTATCAGGAAATTTTTCGCCAGCTTTCGAGCTGGCTGGCCGAAATTACCGGTTTCAGCGCCGTGTCGTTGCAGCCGAATTCCGGCGCGCAGGGCGAATATGCCGGCTTGCTCGTCATTCGTGGATATCATCACAGCCGCGGCGAGGGCCATCGAAAAATTTGTTTGATTCCGCAATCGGCGCACGGCACCAATCCGGCGAGCGCGGCGATGGTGGGAATGCAGGTGGTGGTGGTGAAATGTGATGATAAAGGCAACATCGAAGTCGCCGACTTGCAAGCCAAGGCCGAGCAACATCGCGACAAACTGGCGGCGTTGATGGTCACCTATCCTTCAACGCACGGCGTGTTTGAAGAATCGATCAAAGAAATTTGCGCCATCGTTCATGCGAATGGCGGGCAGGTTTATATGGACGGCGCGAATCTCAACGCGCAAGTCGGTTTGTGCCGGCCCGGCGAGCTTGGCGCCGATGTTTGTCATGTCAATTTGCACAAAACTTTTTGCATTCCGCACGGCGGCGGCGGCCCCGGCATGGGCCCGATTGGCGTCGCGAGCCATCTCGCGCCGTTTCTTCCGGCGCATCCGATCATCGCAACCGGCGGCGTACAGGATATTGGCCCGGTATCGGCGGCGCCGTGGGGCAGCGCCAATATTTTGACGATCTCGTGGGCGTACATCGCGATGATGGGCGGCGAGGGTTTGACGCAGGCGACGAAGGCGGCGATTCTGAATGCGAATTACATGGCGCAGCGCCTGTCGAAATATTATCCCATTCTTTATCGCGGCGCGCACGGCGGCGTGGCGCATGAGTTCATTCTCGACATGCGCCGCTTCAAAACCAGCGCCGGCGTGGAAGTGGAGGATATTGCGAAACGTTTGATGGACTACGGCTTTCACGCGCCAACGGTTTCTTTTCCAGTGCCGGGCACGCTGATGATCGAGCCGACCGAAAGCGAGTCGAAGGAGGAACTCGACCGTTTCTGCGAGGCGATGATCGCCATTCGACAAGAAATCGAAGAGATCGAGGCCGGCGTGGCTGATCGTGAGAAGAATGTTTTGAAAAATGCCCCGCACACTGCTGAAATGATCGTGTCCGACAAATGGAATTTTTCCTATTCGCGCGAGAAGGCGGCGTTTCCGCTGCCGTGGGTGCGGGCGAGAAAATTCTGGCCGGCGGTCGGGCGCATTGACAGCGCCTACGGCGACCGCAATCTCGTGTGCGCCTGCCCGCCGATGGAGGTGTACACTTGAACGAATATCGCCCAAAGATTTTTCTTGACAAAGGTTTTTCTTTTTCTTAATATTCAACATTCAATTTTTGATCGGCGGATGATTGACATCTTAACCTAATCGCAGGGGAAAGCCATGCCGTCAAGATTTTACAAGTTGTGGCGGTTACAAGCCCAAATTCCACGAGCATAGAGCTCACCGGCTTGATGCTTTCAGGCCAGAGGGTGAGGCTATGCCCCAAAGATTTGGGCTTTATTATTTGATGTTCCCGCAATGTCTAATAAGGTGTAAATCCGCGTAGGCTCATTCCACGATTTGTGGAATTTACTTGATTTAAGGGCTATGGTACAGTAATTTTTGTATCTGCGCCTCCAATAATTCCGCATACAGAATAGCGCTAAACCAAGGGCATTAGATAAAACAAGCGATTCACGAAAGCCTTGAAGGAGGCATTCGATCATGGAGATAAAAGTATTTGTTAGTTATAGTCACGAAGATCGCTCCTATCTGAAAAAGAACAGCCTATTGGGATTCTTAAAAGGGTTGGAGAGAGAAGGGGTCTGCTTTTGGTCCGATGAAAATCTTGTAACTGGTCAATTCTGGGATGAGAAAATTAAAAACCAAATTAAAGAGACAGATATTGCATTTGTTCTGATAAGTCAAGCGTTTCTAAACTCTGCTTATTGTGCAGATGTTGAAATTAGCGGATTTCTCAACGAATGTCGAAACAGAGGCCTTATCATCTTCCCAATCATTCTTTCCGCCTGCGAATGGCAAAGGCATGAATGGCTCAAAAGTCGTCAGTTTTTACCTAGAGATGGTAAAACTATAGAGGAGCATTTTACTCACAAAGGGCGTAGAAAAAGGTTGTTTGACCAAATTCTCCAAGACTTGCGAAAACAGATTGAAGAAGTACGTCAATTAAAAAAAAGCCAATCATTAGTTGAAAATAGAAAGTCAAGATCTGAATTTTTGCAGAAAAAACTATCTCGGTCGGATAATAACAAGCCCAAGATAAGGATTTATAAACTAGCTAAAGATTTAAATCTTGAAGTAAAGCAGGTAATTGAAGATGCACTTAATGAAGGGATACAAGTAAGTAAAGGATTTAACACCATCACGTTAGAACAGGCGAAACGAATTCGCAAAAAATATGATCCAAAAAAGACTTCAATACCAGCACCACCTCCGTTAATAAGACTTGACCTAGACAGTATACTGAAACAGGCTCCATACGCTTCCATAATTAGTACTTCACCCGATGGAACTTGGCTTTTAACATTTTATGCAAATCGATCCCTGCATCTCTGGGCAATTGATGACTTGTCACATCACATTGTCATTACGTCGCAGAACTCGAATCAACTTCCCACATCATGTGCGATACGGCTAATTGATAATGGATGGGAACTTTTGTTAGGCTTGAATAACGGGTTCGAACGTTGGCGCATTAGGAGGGATGGGACTGCGTATTTGATCGACTGGATTCCTATTGACAATTTAGTTCAAGTGCAATTCTCTCCTGATGGAACACTTCTGTTGACTGTATCTTATGAAGGACTCATAAAGATTAGAAAGTCGGAAAACGGAATACTTGTGCAAACGTTCATTTGTAAAGATAACCTGAGAACAGGCTCTTTTTGCCATGGGAATCATTACGTGATAGCTGGCAGCGAAGTGGGTCGAACATTTCTATGGGAGTTGACAAGTGGGACTTTTGTTAAAGATTGGCATGATCATCACGGAATGCCCGTTTCCACATTAATAGGCATGCCGTCGCGTCCTCATTTTATTTCTGCGGGCGAAGACGGTATGTTGGTACTACGTAAGTGTAGTGACAGTCCTTCAACACATAGTATTGCGCTGAAAGAAGCGATTTTATGCGCTACATTTGATAAAACCTCAGGGCTAATATTTGCAGGGCTTAAGGACAAAACGCTTCTCGCCCGTAACATTATCTCGACGAATGATAATTGGCAAATATTGTTACCGGATATGCCCGCTGCTTTGACCATTATCGACGGTCGTTTTTTAGTCGCAGCGAATTATGATCGAACAATAGAAATCCGCGAATTAAGAAGCGGCCATACCTTGGCTACTCTTGTTGGATTTAAAGCTAATAGTTGGCTAGTAATGTCGACGAATGGCGATTTAACAGGTAAAGGATATGAACAGTTCGTGGGTAAGGGAGATCGAATGTTCAAACCAGTCTCAGGACATTTCAATCTTCTAAAGAAATAAGCTCTGAAAGGAGACATTTATGTCAGTTTCGGAAAAACAGTCACTCGATCAATTAGTAGCTTTAGGCGTTATGAAGCCAGAAATAGCGGAAATTATCCACACACTGGCTCGAGATAAAGCCCAAGAAATTCAACCCCTAGAAGGCGTATCAGTTCGACCTTTGGTACTACTCTTGGATAGATCTGGGTCGATGGTCCCGCTTAAGACTGCAATGATTGATGGACAACATCACTTAATTAATTCACTTTTGGGGGCAAGCTCTGCGCTTAATATTTATTTTGGCCAGATTCTCTTCAACCATGAAGTCCAGTACTTTCAAGACATGACTCCTTTTCGGGATCCTTCTAACACCCGACAAGCGCACCCTAAGATTAGACTTCTAGTATAACGATTCGATAAAAAATTTACATTAGTTTTTGGCGAAATCAAATTTTTTCCAACGATGAATGACTGGCGCTGCATTAATTTCTTCAATTCCTTTGAGAATTCTCTGGCGCAGTT